>OATY01000007.1_pt1 | contig 297541 bp, 248 predicted proteins | sample 1476101 | NCBI WGS metagenome assembly OATY01 (sample SAMEA2579994, study PRJEB22360) | human gut metagenome
CCCTGCTTGATAACTTTACTGTTGCCTTCGCTCGCCAGATTAGCGGCTAACGTCGTGTCCTGGGCTGAATCAAACACCAGTTGACTGCCGTCTTTCACCGACAGCAAACCGTCAAAGCCGGAGGTATCACCGAAGAACGAAGCGCCATTGAGACCCGCAATATTCAGCGTACCGCTGCCCGATATTGCCCCGTAGACGTTCATGCCGGACGTTTGACCCAGCAATGTCCCCTGCGATTTAACATCCAACCCGCCGTCGATCTGCTGATCCAGAGTTTTGCTGCCGGTCGTCAGCGTCCCGCCATCAAAGATCACGTCATACGCCAGATCAAAACCGTTCTGATCGAGCGTCGCGGTGTTCGCCAGCGTCACGTCATTCGTGGTATTACCCAGCGCCTGGCTATTGCCGAGAAGGGTGTTACCCCCAGACAGCAGCGTATCACCGCTGAAGGTGTTAGCCGCCGCCAGCGTCAGAGTACCCGTTCCCTGTTTGTTGAGATGGATGTTCTGGCCGGTGATGGTGCTGTTGAGCGAAGTTGCAGTATCGACGAGCAAATTCAACGCCGACTCGTTGTCTGCGTCAGATGACGTGATCGTGGATCCCGCCGCGTTGGCTTTGATATTCAGCGTACCGCTGTGACCGTGCAGATCGACGGTGCTGCCCGCCGCCAGGTTGCTCAGGCTGATATTATTGTCACTGTCGAGTTTGAGCGTACCGGCGGTCATGCGGATATCCCCACCTGTCGCCGCCGTGGTGCTTCCCAGCGTCAGCGTACCGCCCTCTACAGCAAATTCGTTGGTGTAGAGATGGTTGTCACCGCTCAGGGTGAGCGCACTGTCACCCTGCTTGATAACTTTACTGTTGCCTTCGCTCGCCAGATTAGCGGCTAACGTCGTGTCCTGGGCTGAATCAAACACCAGTTGACTGCCGTCTTTCACCGACAGCAAACCGTCAAAGCCGGAGGTATCACCGAAGAACGAAGCGCCATTGAGACCCGCAATATTCAGCGTACCGCTGCCCGATATTGCCCCGTAGACGTTCATGCCGGACGTTTGACCCAGCAATGTCCCCTGCGATTTAACATCCAACCCGCCGTCGATCTGCTGATCCAGAGTTTTGCTGCCGGTCGTCAGCGTCCCGCCATCAAAGATCACGTCATACGCCAGATCAAAACCGTTCTGATCGAGCGTCGCGGTGTTCGCCAGCGTCACGTCATTCGTGGTATTACCCAGCGCCTGGCTATTGCCGAGAAGGGTGTTACCCCCAGACAGCAGCGTATCACCGCTGAAGGTGTTAGCCGCCGCCAGCGTCAGAGTACCCGTTCCCTGTTTGTTGAGATGGATGTTCTGGCCGGTGATGGTGCTGTTGAGCGAAGTTGCAGTATCGACGAGCAAATTCAACGCCGACTCGTTGTCTGCGTCAGATGACGTGATCGTGGATCCCGCCGCGTTGGCTTTGATATTCAGCGTACCGCTGTGACCGTGCAGATCGACGGTGCTGCCCGCCGCCAGGTTGCTCAGGCTGATATTATTGTCACTGTCGAGTTTGAGCGTACCGGCGGTCATGCGGATATCCCCACCTGTCGCCGCCGTGGTGCTTCCCAGCGTCAGCGTACCGCCCTGTACAGCAAATTCGTTGGTGTAGAGATGATTGTCACCGGTGAGCGTCAGGTTTTTGCCACCGGTTTTATACACTTTGCCATTCCCGTCTTGCGTAATGTTTGCTGCAAGCACCGTGTCATTAAGCGGCGTAAGATAGAGAAGGCCGTTGGTTTTCATCACCAGATCGCCGGTAAAGGCAGAGGTATCGCCAAAAAAGGACACGCCCTCCTTACCCGAAATATTCAGCTTTCCGCTGCCCGATATTGCACCGTAAACACCTAAAATGATGTCATAATGCCAGTTGTTGCCAAACAAGGTACCGCCGCCGGAATCGACCTGGATATCGCTACGCAAGGTGGCGCCACTCCCGCCGCCATTGCCACCAACTGAGCCAGAGTTAATCGAACCACCGTTCAGAACAATGGTTTTATCCGGTGCAGCATCTTGCTTTACATCACGCAATTCAAGTGTCGTGTTTTTCCCCACCGTTAATGAACCGCTGCCATTTAACAGGCTGTTATTGCTTCCGCCCCAGCTAAGGGTGCTGTTATTAAAGACAATGTCACCGTCATCAAGTGACTTGGCCGAAAATTGAGTATTGATATTATCCACTGTCAGTTTATGACCGTTGAGCTGATAGTGTGATACCGTCGTCGAATCCGCAGAGCCATTAAAAGTCGCCGTGCTATCGCCACTCAGGCTGATCACGCCAAGCGCCAACGCTTCTTTACCGCTATCGATTAATGAACTCGACGCCAGGTTTATCTGATTGGCGATACTGTGACCATTCAAATCGAGCATAGCGTTTTTGGCGACCGTCACGATATTTGCCGCCACACCAAACGCCTGATTGCTCCCGGCGAGGGTTTTGCCCTCCGACAGCAGGACATCCCCGGCAAAAGTGTTCGTGCCACCCAGCGTCAGGGAGCCAGTGCCTGATTTCACCAGATGCATATCCGCCCCGGAAATGAGGCTGTTTAACGCTGCATCCGCATCTTCTTGCAGGTTCAGCGTCGACGCGTGCGTCGTGTCGGAAGAGGTGATTTTTGAATTCAGTGTGCCTGAATCCATATTCAGCACCGCGCTGTGGCCATTCAGGTCGATAACACCGCCGTCTTCCAGCACCACGTGTGAGTTTTCATCGATGGCATTATCCACCCCGAATTTCAGCGTCATATCACTTTTGCGTGAAACCGAGTTGTCACGGTTATAACCGCGTACTGTTACCTTGCTGTGCAAATCGTTCGCGGTGTTTAACGTGACGGTTCCGCCGTCGTTGTCCTGTGCATCCACCGTAAGAGAGTTACCACTCAGCAGCGCGCTGTTGACCAGCAGATCGCCCCCGCCCGAGAAGTAGTAGCCCGTCTGCGTCGGTTTTAGCATCTTATCCAACGTCAACGTCTCACCCGTAAGAGTCCCAATCGCCAGCTGCTGGAAGGTGCTTAAATCATAGTCGAAACTGTCTGACGATTTGATATTCAGCATGCCCGCCGATTGTTCGGTAATATTTTTTGCGACGTTAAATCCGGCCGTAGCACCATAATTCACGTTGAGACGACCATTCCCCAGCGAGTTTTGGTAGTCAGTGATCAGGCGAATGCCCGATCGGAGATCGACATTCCCGACCCAGTTTTCATTCATGCTTGTGATATGAACGATCCCTTCACTCTGTCCGTTGCCCAGATAGAGCGTGGAGCCGTTCGCTGGGAGGTAGCCGTTAATGTTGACTGAACCATCACCGCCGCCCAAGTAAAGATCCTGGGCACCGTACGTCAGATTTTGTCCCGTCACCCCCAGATCCAGCGTACTGCCGCTGCCCAGATACAGGTCATCTCTCAGCAGCGACATTTGATCGGGGGTGGTAATGGCTCCCGTCATGGCTAATACACCATGGGAAGTGGTCGAAATTTTATCCAGAACGGTGGTCAGGTTTGCGGTGTTATCCCCCACATCCAGCACGCCCGCCTCAGCAATCGACCATCCACCTGATTGTGTCCCGATGCTGGACAGTGAGTCTGCGATCACCCGTCCGGCTGAGATCATATTGTTACCGGTCAGAGTATTGACGCCGGTCAAGTAAAGTGTCCCCAGCCCTTCCTTAAGGATATGACCCGCTCCACTGAGCGCCGCATTAATTTGTACGCGGAATGCCTCTTCCGGAGTCACCTTGATAACTGAATCACTCCCTGAAAGATTCACGCTACCGTCGAGATAGGCCCCTTCCGTTACGCCCTGTTCGCTACTGCTCACTTCTCCACCGGACGTCATCACCAAGGATGAGTTATTGTCCAGCACGAAGTGGCCCCGCGCCATGGCATCTCGGCCCACGGTAAACTGGCTATCCGTTAAATTGACCAGACTGTCGCCGAGGTCAAAGGAAGCGGTTTCATATTGAGTGGGATCGATATAGCCACCAGCATGCAACATGAATGCGCCCTGAATAGCCAAACTTCCGTCAAGGATATCCATTCCACCACGGGTATTAATATTGCCTTTCAGCGTCCAGGAGGAGCCAGATGTCCCCGGTGCATAAACAAGATGCAGCAGACCTTTATCAAGTTCCCCGCCGTCAAAGAAATTACCCAGATAGGTTTTCGGGCCGCTGCCGGTAAAGGTGAAAGTCGATATCGCATTGGCTTTTGTTGCCGCAATGGTCGCACCGTTATCCATGTGGATAATATCGTTCCAGCTCAGGGACTGACCGTAGAGATCCAAAATCCCACCTCGGGTACCGAATCCTACCTGAGTACCGTCAAGCTGATTGGCACCACCTAAACGTACGGTCGCCCTGCCGCTGCTGATATGTATCGCATCGGCCGCGTGGCCGCCTTCACGTTGCAGGATAGTCAGCCCATCACCGACATACAGGTCAGAATGGTTGACCCCGCTGCCGCCGATCACCAGCGTGCCGAGACCAATTTTTCGCCAGATATCACCGGCACTGCCGGTGATATTGCTGAGCACCGTCGCACCCTGATTAATAATGTAACCCGCGGTGTTCATGCGCCGGCTGCTGTCGCCGCCATCAGAGAGAATATAATTGGAATTAAAGGTGAGTGAACCTGCCCCCATGTCGAGATTCGGCGCCGTCAACTGAAGGATGCCGCCCGCACCGCCAAAGATCAGATTCTTATTACTCATAAAATCGTCATCCGTCCGTGCGCCGACGGCAATGTCGGTACGGATACCGTGATAAAGGATGCTGTCACCATTAAGAGTGAAAGTCCCTTCCCCGGTGAGTGGGTCCTGAGCGCCGATATAGATAATATCTGAGGCGTTGAGGGTGTTTATTGCCGGATCATTGAAACTATTAACGACATCTTGTGACCATTCAGGAGCCGATGCAAAGATCGTTTTTTTATTATATCCTGGCGTTGTACCTGTTGAATCAACGCCTATAAATTTCCAACTCTCGGAAACGGTATCCCATCCCCACACACCACTGCCGCTATCGCCAGCTAATGTACCTACATCAAGAGGCGTTTGTGGATCTTGTTCGAGATAAAAATATAACTTATATTCCCCTCCAGGCACCGTTTGGTAAAGAACTGCCTTGTCGATAACATTCATGCCCCCCGCTGTCGGACACATAATAAAACGGCCATAGAGAGTTGCCGCATTACACAGGGTCGTAACCTTTCCAGGAGCTGTCGCAATAGAAAAAGTCCCACTCCCCGTGCGAGCAATAATAAGCCCTTTCTTAAACTGACTGGTATCGGTAAAGAGTTCTGCAGGCGCGGCATCTGTGACAATAGTCCGTTCGCGCGTGAGCTTATAGTCTCCCCCGTCAGAAGAGCTACCGGGGTCGGCGACTTCATAAGCACGCTGGGTGACTTCATTCATCAGGGTATAGCTGTTGGCATTTTCTGCGCCGCTAAACAGCGTGGCGTCTAATTGCTGATAACGCTTTCCAAAAGACGCAGAGCTGTTGTAGTCAACATGCGTTGCCGTCGCGGTGGCCTGAGCATCGACTAATGTTGAATATCCTCCGTCAACGCTGGAGGAAAAATCGGGCATTACATTTATCGTTCCGCTCAACGTACCATCACTTTTATAAACGGGGATATTAATTGTGCCCGGTTTGAAAACCCCTCTATTTTCACCAAAGTCGCGATAAACCTGAACATCTATATCATCACGTATTAATGCCGCTGACGCTGATTGTATAAGTGCAGAGAATATTAATGAAGCCAGTAGTGTCTTTTTAAATTCCATATCGTTCATCCTTAAACTTGATAGCATAAAAACAACATATCCTTATAATGGAATATGCAGAGCCTAAAGTTAAAAATTTTCGAAAGGATATCAGATATTGGTGAATGCAAATAAATTAATAAAATAGTTAATTATGCTTAATTGTTAAAATACATCGAAAATAAAATAATACAGATAGAAAGTTAAAATAAAAAACACCGTATAATCAGGTGATTTATAATATATCAGGGAACTCTAATGTTTATTGAATGAATATTATTGTGCTTCCTGCAACGCCACGCGAATAAATCCGTTATTCTGATCCAGTAATTCACGCGCATGCTAAAGGCAACGTGGTGGAGAAAGTCATTGAAGGAGCTTACGAAGTGCTGGATCGTAAACCGGTACCTGACAACCGGGGGGATATTTCTACTCGCCTGATGGAGCATATCCGGGATAACCCAATAAGGGCGTTTACGAAGATGAATTGTGCAGTATTCGATATTTTCAGAAGGGAACCGCGCACATCACGTTTAAACGGGGAGATCTGACAGAGAAGATGAACGACATGGTGACGAAACACTATCCGGGGTACTTCCTGCGGTTTATTTGGGCACGCAAAGCAATGGGACTGTAATCGCACCAGTAAAAATCAGATTACACTGGGAGAGGAAAACGCTAAACGTTAAATCATCCAAATGAAGAGAAAACGGGAGAAACCCAGCCAAAGGCTAATGGCATAACGGATGGCATACTGAAAATCTGTACAAAAGAAAAAACCCAAGTCGCATAACGACTTGGGTTTCGAATTTTGGCGGAGGAGTAGAGATTCGAACTCTAGGAGCTGTTACACTCGACGGTTTTCAAGACCGCTGCCTTAAACCACTCAGCCACTCCTCCGCAACGGGACGAACTATAACGGCACAGGAATTTCTTGTAAAGCACGAGAATGTTCGAATGCTGATAAAATCACCAATTATTGGTTTGTTTGTTTTATTTTTCAGCGCACTGATGAAAACATCAACGCTATCTCGCCTTTCTTTTAGATAGTTTCCCTCGGTAATCAAAGTAAAGAAGGGTAAAACGCCTTTCGTGTATGCGCTCTCCTCTCTATTATTTTGCTCTAGATCAATAATTTTCCGATCGATTCATTACACAAGAGAAAAATTCTATGGACCGTATTGTTGTTTCCAGCTCATCTTCGCGCGACTCTCTGCTGAGCACGCATAAAGTGTTGCGCAATACTTATTTTCTGCTGGCACTGACGCTGGCGTTCTCCGCATTAACCGCCACGGCTAGCACGGTGCTGATGTTGCCTGCTCCGGGTCTGCTGTTGATGCTGGTTGGTTTCTATGGCCTGATGTTCTTAACCTACCGTTTGGCCGATCGCCCTGCCGGTATTTTGGCGGTGTTCGCGCTGACCGGATTCATGGGGTATACCCTTGGCCCGATTTTAAGCTCCTTTATCGCAAGCGGTGCGGGCGATCTGATTATGCTGGCGCTGGGCGGCACGGCGGCGGTGTTCTTCTGCTGCTCGGCCTACGTGCTGACCACGCGCAAAGATATGTCATTCCTGTCCGGAATGATGATGGCAGGCTTCGTTATTTTGCTGGTTGCCGTGATTGCCAACCTGTTCTTACAAATCCCTGCGTTGTCGCTGGCAATTAGCGCGCTGTTTATTCTGTTCTCTACGGGTGCCATCCTGTGGGAAACCAGCAACATTATTCATGGCGGCGAAACCAACTACATCCGCGCCACCGTTGGCCTGTATGTGTCCCTGTATAACCTGTTTATCAGCCTGTTGAGCATTTTGGGTTTCGCACGCAGTAACTAATTCAGCCCAGCTGAATATGTAGCACGGTTTTACCCAATAAAATGTGCCCCGCCAAAAGCGGGGCTTTCTTGTTTCTGGACGGTACGTTTAAACGGTGCTTCCCCCTCCCTTGTTGCTCATTTTGCCGCGCTGCCGCTCCTTGAGTTACAATAGCCGCTGTTTTGTCGATAAGAGATACATTCCCAATGTTAGAATTTGCTGGCCGCCAGATTGAGACGGATGCGCAGGGTTACTTACTGAACAGTAGCGATTGGAGCGAAGAGCTGGTGCCTTTGCTGGCGACGGAAGAAGGTATTGAGCTAAGCGAAGCCCACTGGGAAGTGGTGCGTTTTGTGCGTGAGTTCTATATGGAGTTCAATACGTCTCCGGCCATTCGCATGCTGGTAAAAGCCATGACACAGAAATACGGCGAGGAGAAAGGAAATAGCCGCTATTTATATCGCCTATTTCCTAAGGGCCCAGCGAAACAAGCCACTAAGCTTGCGGGTTTGCCGAAACCGGTGAAATGCATTTAATCAGTATTTGATTTTAAACTGGCTGAAATTCTGTAGCGGACGCGGTTCTGTGAGTACCTGATCGACTCGGGCACCGCGTGGACCGCCCTGCTTTATCCACTCAATCAGTTGCTCTACTGCGTGAGCATCGCCTTCTGCCACCACCTCTACTCGACCATCATCCATGTTGTAGGCATAACCAGTGAGATTGAGCGAGCGCGCCTGACGCTGCGTGTTATAGCGGAAACCCACGCCCTGCACGCTGCCTGCAACATACGCCGCCATACTGACTTTTGACATATTGCCTCCCTAAGCTCCGAATGATTTGGGTATTTGCTTTTCTTGTCCCATAACCGGACAATGTCGCACCTTATTTGTCTGATTCATCATAGATCATAGAAAACTAACATGACCGCACGTTTATTTCTTGCCAAAGGACGCGAAAAGTCCTTACTCCGCCGCCATCCATGGGTATTCTCCGGTGCAGTGACCCGCGTTGAGGGTAATGCTGCTTCAGGTGAAACCATCGACGTTTGCGATTTTCAGGGAAAATGGCTGGCCCGTGCCGCTTTTTCGCCTCAGTCTCAAATCCGTGCGCGTGTTTGGACATTTGATCAGCAGGAAGCCGTGGATCGTGACTTTTTCATCAATCGTCTGCAAACCGCTCAGCAATGGCGTACGTGGCTGGCCGAGCGTGATGATTTAACAGGTTATCGCCTGATCGCCGGTGAGTCTGATGGTATGCCGGGCATTACCATTGACCGATTCCAAAACTTCATCGTCCTGCAATTACTTTCGGCAGGCGCTGAATACCAGCGTGCTAATCTGTTAGCCGCGCTGCAGCATTGCTACCCAGAGTGCTCTATTTACGATCGTTCAGACGTTGCGGTGCGTAAAAAAGAAGGTTTACCGCTGGCGCAAGGTTTAGTGCAGGGCGATGAACCACCAGCCTTACTGCCTATCCGTGAGCACGGCATGCAGATTTTGGTTGATATCAAAGAAGGCCATAAAACCGGCTTTTATCTCGATCAGCGCGATAGCCGACTCGCCGCGCGCCGTTTCTCAGCCAACGCCAAAGTGCTGAACTGTTTCTCTTACACCGGTGCGTTTGCAGTATCCGCACTGATGGGCGGCTGTGAGCACGTGATCAGCGTAGACACCTCTCAGGCGGCATTAGATGTGGCACGCCAAAACGTCGAGCTCAACCAGCTAGATTTGAGCAAAGCTGAATTCGTCCGTGACGACGTTTTCCAACTACTGCGCAAATACCGCGATGAAGGCCGCAAATTTGACCTTATCATCATGGACCCGCCGAAGTTTGTAGAAAATAAAAGTCAGCTGGCGGGCGCGTGCCGTGGCTATAAAGATATCAATATGTTGGCAATGAACTTACTGAACAGCGGCGGCATCTTGCTGAGCTTCTCGTGTTCAGGGCTCATGCCAATCGAATTGTTCCAGAAAATTTTAGCCGACGCCGCCATAGATGCTGGACGTGATGTACAATTTATAGAGCAGTATCGTCAGGCGGCCGACCATCCGGTTATCGCGTCTTACCCTGAAGGTCTGTATCTGAAAGGCTTTGCTTGTCGTGTAGTCGGTTAATCAAAAGCGATTGTCGCTGCCATGAACGGTTTCAGGCAGCGGCAAATACCATGGATAAGGTTGAAACGTTCGTCTCCGCCCACATATTTATAGGTAAACCCTGTTGGTGCGACCCGCAATGACAGGGGAAAGAGCAACGGTTTCTCAGGAGGTCATTATGATTACCAGCAAATTTGGCATCGGACAGCAGGTACGCCACAAACTGTTAGGCTCATTGGGCGTGGTGGTAGATATTGACCCTGAATATTCACTCGAAGTCGCACCCGACGCCGACGAGCTAGCCGCAAATGAACATTTGCGTCATATGCCGTGGTATCACGTTGTGATGGAGAATGATGATGGTGAAGCGGTGCATACCTATTTGGCTGAAGCGCAACTTGATGGTGAAAACAGCGATGCCCATCCTGAACAGCCTTCTATGGATGATTTGGCCGAATCAATCCGCCACCAGTTGCAGGCACCACGGCTGAGAAACTAACGTTCTGAATTCTTTTCTTTAAAAAGCCCAGTGTTCTGGGCTTTTTTGTTTTTGCCTTACGCCTTTTCTAACCCTAAGCGCGGAATATCAATTTTAGGGCAGCGATCCATCACAACCTGTAATCCAGCCTCTGTCGCCAGCTGTTCAGCCTGTTCGTTGATAACCCCAAGCTGTAGCCACAGCACTTTAGCGTTTATAGCAATCGCCTCCTCCGCCACGCCATAGGCTGCGTCTGAATTCCGAAATACGTCAACCATATCAATTGGGTGTGGTATTTCAGCCAAGGTTGCATACACTTTTTGGCCTAGCAGGTTTTGCCCTGCCAATTTGGGACTGACGGGCGTAACCTGATAGCCTTGTTCTAACAGATACGCCATGACTTCATAGCTTGCGCGATGTGGCTTATCGCTCGCACCGACTAACGCGATGTGCTTTACCTGTTGCAGAATAGATTTAATCTGTTGTTCGGTCATGCTGGCTCCATAAATGGTAAATACAAAGAGTGGGCGAAACGAGTCATTCTTATCACTTTGCTTAGCCTAAGTGAGTCGTGGTTGTGGCTCTATTTGATATTCATCGGCTAACATGTAAGTAAGTATGAATAACAAAATACTTTGACACACCATGCCGGCTACTGAACAATGTCCTTCGCACAGTCTATAGTTGAGGGTTTCATGAGATATCGCGTTTTACAGACAGGTGCGTTGCTATTTTTGCTCAGCCAGTCCGTTTTTGCTACTACCTTAAAGTTTAGCTCAGAAGTCGAACTTCTGGCCGTTGATGGCCAGCCGTTGCCGAGTGCCCTATTTAAAAGCGCCGATAGTCTGGAACTGAACGGCGGTGTTCATCAAATATTGTTCCGCGTAGAAAAACTGGTTCCGCCAACGGGCCAGCACCAGCAAATGTTCACCTCGGTGCCTTTAGTGGTGGTGTTTGACGTGCGCGACTACAGCTCTATCAGCATTAAAATTCCCAAGCTGCTTAACGAACATGACGTTCGCGCGTTTGAGAAAAGCCTCAGCTTCGATTTATTGAATAACCGTGGTAATCCGGTGGAATATAAATCCGATGTTTTGCACATCAGCCAGCCGCTATTAGCAAACTATGAACAGGCTATGCAGCGCTATAACCTCTCCGATGCCTCAGCCGCTCTGCCTGCGCTGGTTAAAAAAACACAAAAATGATGAATTAATCATCAGGCAGCCTCATTTTTTGCGTCTAGTCTGATTATGATGAGCGAGCTTATTGTATTGTGTGTGAATTCATATGATTGGCTAAAGGTCTAGACATGGAACTCACCACCCGCACTATTGCTAAGAAAAAACACATCGCGCTGGTTGCTCACGACCACTGTAAACAAGCGCTACTGAGCTGGGTGCAAGCAAACCGCGACCAGCTGGCACAGCATCAGCTATCTGCTACCGGCACCACGGGTAATCTTATCCAGCGCGCGACCGGCATTCCCGTCAACAGCATGCTGAGTGGCCCAATGGGTGGCGATCAGCAGGTGGGTTCTCTGATTTCGGAAGGGAAAATCGACATGCTGATATTCTTCTGGGATCCTCTTAATGCGGTTCCGCACGATCCTGACGTCAAAGCGTTGCTGCGCTTGGCGACGGTCTGGAATATTCCCGTCGCGAATAACCGTTCTACGGCCGATTTCCTAATTAGCTCTCCGATGTTTAAAGACGAAGTCGAGATCGCGATCCCCGATTATCAGCGCTACTTAGCCGAGCGTTTGAAGTAAATCTGGAAAAAAGAGACAAAAATGGGGACTTAAGTCCCCATTTTTTATGGTTTGCGCTGTACCGCAGCGCCCAGCCGTTTGAGCTGCTCAACAAACACCGACGGCTTATCGACATCCTGCATCAGCCACACTTGATGGCGTGCTCGCGTTAGCGCGACATAAAGCAGCCTGCGTTCCTCAGCGTCTGGGAAGTCTTCGCTCTGTGGCAACAGAACCTGTTCAATGACGGATTCGCCCGTTGTCGCAGGGAAGCCATCTTTCCCCTCTTGTAAGCCTAAAATCACCACATAGTCAGCCTGCTGTCCTTTGCTGGCGTGAATGGTCGTAAACTCAATATTGAGTTTAGGCCAGCGCGTGGCGGCTTTATCTAAAACATCCGGTTTAAGGTAGCGGTAACGCGCCAGAATCAGGATGCGCTCTTCAGGTTTTACGTAGCCGCTGAGCTTGTTTAGCAGATCTTCTAGTCTCTCTTGCGGCAGAATCGTCACCGCTTTCTTCGGCCCTTCAGACAGGCTATTTAGCGCTTTACGTAGCTGGTGAGGGTTTTGCTGGATAAAGCCGTTGGCTATTTCGCCGATACGGCGGTTAAAGCGATACGTGGTATCGAGCTCACGCCGATCGCTGTCGCCAAAATGCTGAGTAAACGCGGTGGTGAGCGTCAGTTCTGCGCCGCTGAAACGGTAGATGGCCTGCCAATCGTCGCCAACGGCAAACAGATTCGTGCGCGAGTTTTGCTTACGAAGCGCTTCAAGCAGCCTTGCTCGCTGCGGCGAGATATCCTGAAACTCATCGACCAAAATGTGCTTCCACGGACTAATAAACCGCCCTTTATCCAACACGGCGATCGCCTGCTGTATCAGCCCAGGGAAATCTACTGCGCCTTCCTCTTTTAGTGCCGTTTTCCAAGCTTTGAGCAACGGAGCCATCAGGCGAATGCGCTTTTGGAATAAATCACGAATTTCTTCAGGTGCATCTTCAATCATCTGGGCCTGCGAACCGCCATGCTCACGCATCAGCCCTACCCAACGTTCCAGTTTGGGGGCTAAGCGCATCGCGAGCTTTTTGTCTTGCCAGTAGTTTTCCTCATCAACCTGCCAATCCAGATCTTCGGTTAACCATTGGCGCCAGCCCTTCGCCTGCGCTTTTTTCGCCGTACACTCTTGCTGCCAGGTTTTCACCAACAGCTTTTGCCGAGCCTGAGCATCGCCCTCAAGCTTACTGATATTGATCGTTTTCTTGCCGGTGTGGTTGATAATTTGCAGCGCTAACGCATGGAAGGTTTTGGCCTGAATATCTGCCGTATGCAAACGCTCTTTGATACGATCGTTCATCTCCTCTGCGGCTTTACGCCCAAAGGCGAGCAGCAGGATCTGCTCTGGCGTGGCTTCTTTACGCAGCAATAGCCAACCTGCGCGCGCCACCAGCACGGATGTTTTACCGCTACCGGCACCGGCCAGCACCAGAACGCCGTTTTCACCGTTCACCACGGCCTGTGCTTGAGAAGAATTTAACGGCTGGCTTTCTACCTGTTCGAAGAACTCGGCGTGCTCTGACAGCATGCGCGTGGTCCATTGCTGATTGCGTTCATCAACCATTTTTAGACCGTAGTTCAGCCACTTAAGACAATAGCGATAGCGTTCTCGACAGCTATCAAACTCTTCAAGGCGCTGCTGCGGCAAAGGAATGGCTGCGAAACAGCCTTTAATCATGGTGCAAATATCTGTGAGTTCGCTGCGCTTGAGCCAACGATCTTGCTGATTAAGCTGTTCTAATTCGGTGACCTGTGCAGAAAGTACGTCGGCGCTGATTTGCGCCATTTCATCGCTCCACGCCTGCCAGCTTTGCTGTAGGTGGTGATAAAAGCGCTGCGTCTCTTGCCAGTCGGTGCCGTGCAAACGCACCACTTTGGCTTCAGGGAGTTCAAACTCTAATTCGCCCCACACAATACCTCGTTTGCAATGAATGGCGACCAATTGGTTAAACGGAATAAGGTACTCATGGCGATCGCCGCTCACCTCAACGCCCGCATTCAACAGTCTGACACGGTTATAAGGATGCTGAGCCAGATGTTGGCCCATTTTGGTTGCTCTCAGTTCCATTGTTTCGCCACTGTATTTTTGTTCTTCAGTATCACTATAGTTTACCTGTGTTCCTGCAACATACCTAGAACCTGCGTTATGGCGCTTATCTTTATGAATTTTCCCTCTTTTACGCTGTGGATATAGCAGATGAATATCAGAGAAAGTCAAAACAGGGTAAACTGCGCGGTAAAATGCATATTGTTAATGTTGTTATTTAGGTAAAGATCTATGAGAACTGTACTTAATATTCTTAATTTTGTTCTGGGTGGTTTTTTCACGACTTTGGGTTGGTTATTAGCGACGGCAGTCAGCGTTATTTTAATCTTCACGCTGCCATTAACCCGTTCATGCTGGGAAATCACCAAACTTTCGCTGTTACCGTTTGGTAATGAAGCTGTTCATGTGGATGACTTATATCCAGACCGTAAAAACGCGCTGCTTTCTACCGGTGGAACCTTGCTGAATATTGTCTGGTTTATTCTCTTCGGCTGGTGGCTGTGCTTATCACATATTGCCGCGGGGATCGTGCAGTGCGTCACTATCATTGGCATTCCAGTTGGCATTGCCAACTTTAAAATTGCTGCTATTGCATTATGGCCAGTGGGTCGCCGTGTCGTACCCGTTGAAGTTGCGCAGCAGATGCGTATCGCCAATGCGAGTCGTCGTTTTAAATAAAGGGTCACAACGTGCTCTCTTTTGCACCTGGTTTAAGGCGCTATGCGTACAGCAGCGCCCTGCTTTATAACTTTCGTATTTTTATTGCGCTCGCGGGAGCGGCTGGCCTGCCGTGGTTCATCGGTGAGCCTCGGTTAACGATTCCGCTAACCCTCGGCGTGGTAGCTGCAGCCCTAGCCGATCTTGATGACCGTCTGGTTGGGCGGCTACGTAATTTAGCCATTACCCTAACCTGCTTTTTCATTGCATCCGCTTCGATTGAAATTCTATTCCCTTACCCGTGGTTCTTTGCTGTGGGTTTAATGGCATCTACCATCGGGTTTATTTTGCTGGGTGCATTAGGGCAACGCTATGCGACTATCGCATTCGGCGCACTATTGATCGCTATTTACACCATGCTAGGTACCTCGATGTATCACATTTGGTATCAACAGCCGTTGCTCTTGGTGGTTGGTGCGGTGTGGTACAACGTCTTGACGCTGTTGGGTCATTTGATTTTCCCTATTCGACCGCTGCAAGAAGCTTTGGCGCGTAGCTATGGTCAGTTAGCCGTTTATCTCGATGCAAAATCCAATTTGTTCGATCCCGATCAGGAAGGGAATTTCAATCAACCGCTGATTGACGTGGCGATGGCTAACAGTAATTTGGTTACCACGCTGAATCAGACTAAAGCGTCTTTGCTCACGCGTTTAAAAGGCGACCGAGGCCAGCGCGGTACACGCCGTACCCTGCATTATTATTTTGTCGCACAAGATATTCACGAACGTGCCAGCTCTTCGCATTTTCAATACCAGCAACTGAGCGAGATGTTTCGCTATAGTGACGTTTTATTCCGCTTCCAGCGCCTCTTGATGCTACAAGCGCGCGCCTGTTCGCAGTTATCGCAATCCATTCTGCTGCAGCAGAAATACCAGCATGATTTACGCTTTGAACGAGTCTTTACCCATTTAGAAGCAACGCTGCAACGCATTGCCACGCAGCATGGCCATCAGCATATTTTAGTGAAGTCTCTGTTTAATCTGCTGCTGAATCTCAAAGCGATAGATGCTCAGCTCGCTAATATTGAATCTGAACAGTCTCTGGCTGCCGAACGTGAAGAGGAAAATACCCTGTCTGACGATCGCATCAGCGGTTGGAATGACATGAAACTTCGGATCAGCCGGCATCTCACTCCGCAATCCGCCCTCTTCCGCCACGCAGTCCGCATGTCGATTGTCTTAGGCGGGGGCTACGGATTTATTCAATTTACCGGTTTAAATCACGGCTATTGGATCCTGCTTACGAGCTTGTTCGTTTGTCAGCCTAACTACAACGCCACCAAGCGAAGATTGGCGCTGCGTATTATTGGTACACTGGCTGGGGTGTTGTTGGGATTACCGATCCTCTATTTTGTGCCATCACTCGACGGCCAAATGTTGCTGATCGTGATAAGCGGGGTGCTGTTCTTTGCATTTCGTAACGTGCAATACGCGCATGCCACCATGTTCATCACGCTGTTGGTATTATTGTGCTTTAACCTTTTAGGCGAAGGCTTTGAAGTCGCGGGGCCAAGAGTTTTCGACACGCTGGTGGGATGTGCTATTGCATGGGCAGCGGTCACGTTTATCTGGCCTGACTGGAAATTTCGGGCATTGCCTGCGGTGGTACAAAAGACGCTTAACGCCGATTGTCGCTATCTCGACGCCATTCTGGTGCAATACCATCAGGGCAAATCCAACGGTTTGGATTATCGAATCGCGCGACGTGACGCTCATAACTGCGATGCGGAGCTGGCATCTGTGATTTCAAACATGTCAGCAGAACCAAAAAATGATGCTCAGACGCAAGAGTCTGCTTTCCGTCTGCTGTGTCTAAACCATACGCTGCTTAGCTATATCTCAGCATTAGGTGCGCATCGGGAAAAATTAGATAACGGCGAAGTGCTGAGCATGCTGGATGATGCCGCGTGTTATATGGACGATGCTCTGAACTATGACGATAGCATTGCTGAACGTACCGAAGTGGCTATACAGGGTCTTAAGCAGCGTCTGGAAGCGTACGCATCTCCGTCTGATAATGCCGAACAGTTAGTTGTGCAGCAGATAAGTCTAATGATGGGCGTACTGCCGGAACTGATGCAGCTCAAGCGTGAGCTTATTCCAGCCTAACCTTGCCCTAACCTCTCAATTTATTACTAAGTAGCACTACGCTGATGGGAGCCTTATTTGGGCTCCCCGTTAACGTGTAAACCACACTATTTTTTCTGCCACCGATAGGTATTTTGTTTCAACCATTCATCCAGTGTGGCTCGAACCTGATATGAGAGCGCCGCTTCATGGCATTTCCTGACTGCCCCCGCTAAATCGAAAAGCAAGCGGTTGTGCAGATTGGCATTCATTTTTTTAAGTCGGACAAATGCTTCTGTTTCCCCTATGCTAATCAGCTGCTCGGGACTCGTAATACCTATTTTCCCCAAGAGCCGCTCCATCATATTGTTGATATTGGGCAGCGATCTCAGGCCTGTACTTTCTGCCGCCCGCAATGATCTTTTAAGCATCACTGCCTGTTCCAGCGAGGCATTCGCGAGGTGCTGCAAAAAGGCAGGGTCATCCCACATGCTATGCTCAACGCGGTAATAACTTAAACGTACCGGTATTCCTCGTTTAGTATAAATGAACGCTTTCATACCATAAGTCAGAAAACGAGATTTCAGCTCATCATGCGCTCGTAGGTATAGCTCCCCATCGGAGACAACGCCAAACATGGTTTTGTCTAGCCATACACCAAAACCTCCAAACTGCGAGCGCAAAGTCACCGCACCGAGCGAAGAAAAAACGTCACACGCAACGGCAGCTCTTTCAGTTAACAATCCTTTCATATGTAACTCCCTTGATATGCATTCACAATACTAATAGTTACTTTATTGAGTAATAACAGTGAATTAAGAACATAGCGAATTACCGAAAAGCATCCAAACTGAAAGTTAGCTTTAGCTCGTTTTCATCGCAGATTTGCGAAGAGCATTGTAAAAAATAGGTTGATCTCTGCCGATCACCCATGTACTGTATATTCATACAGTACACACAGCGAGAACATATCATGCGCACACAGTCACTGCATCACTACACCGAACGCTCATCATTTTTAAGCCCGTCAGCGCATCATGAAACTGAAGAGCAAGGGAATGCCTATGCTGGCGTCATCAGTGAATTGGTCTATAGCGAACATCAGCCTATGTTGTCTCTCCTTTTGCTTCCGTTACTGCGTCAGCTCGGTAAGCAGTCTCGCTGGTTACTCTGGTTGAATCCGCAACATAGACTGAGTAAACAATGGCTGGCTGATTCAGGTTTGCCCGCAAGTAAGGTTATGCAGCTCAATCAGATTGAGCCTGTAGATTCTATTTATGCGATGGAGTGCGCACTACGCAGCGGTAACTATAGTGTTGTATTGGGCTGGCTGCCGCCGTTAACTCAAAATGAACGCGCAAGATTAAGAAAAGCTGCGCAGGAAGGAGAGTGTTTTGGACTGGTTATGCAACCCGATCTGAACTCGGAACCAGACCAAGGACAACGAAATTTGCTAAAAATTCAGTCCAAATTGTTTCATTAAGTAAATTTAAGAGAAATCTTATCAGCACTATTTTTTCGCTGCTAATTATTTAATTTTATAGCAGAAACCCGCATTGCGCCTGCATTACTGCTCTTTTTTGTGAAAAAAACGACGTTTATTTTTTGAACAAAACGTTAAACGAAGTGTACACATTAATGGTTTTTTTGTTGAGCTATATCACATCGTACTTGTAAGTTTCTAATCTCGTTGTAGACTTGTTATCGCGAAGGTTGCTCTATAACGCCGAGAAAATTGGCACAGTATTTAATCGAGCGAAAACCTAGCAAAGGATTTTAACCAAGGGCTAATTGTAGCAATCTAGCTCTTTGGCCTATTTGGATGATAACGAGGCGCAAAATGAAAAAGACAGCTATCGCATTAGCAGTGGCACTCGCTGGTTTCGCTACCGTAGCGCAAGCAGCACCTAAAGATGATACTTGGTATGTTGGTGGTAAACTGGGCTGGTCCCACTACTACGACAACAGCATCAACCATTTCGGTAGCACCAACGTTCGTCCTGACCAGTTAGGCGGCGGTGCGTTCTTCGGTTACCAAGCAAACCCATACCTGGGCTTTGAAATGGGCTACGACTGGTTAGGTCGTATGGAATACCGTGGCAACAACAACGGTGCTTTCAAATCTCAAGGCGTTCAGCTGGCTGCTAAACTGAGCTACCCAATTGCTGACGATCTGGACATCTATACTCGTCTGGGTGGTATGGTATGGCGCGCTGACGGTTCTGCAAACTCTGAAACTCGCGGCCGTTACATCGACAGCCACGACACCGGTGTTTCTCCACTGGCTGCAATCGGTGTTGAATACGCACTGAACAAAGACTGGGCTACCCGTCTTGACTATCAGTTCGTAAGCAACATTGGCGATGCTAACGAAACTGCTGCACGTCCAGACAACACCCTGCTGAGCGTAGGTGTTACCTACCGTTTCGGTCAGGATGAAGCTGCTCCAGTTGTTGCTCCAGCACCAGCTCCAGCTCCAGTTGTTGAAACCAAGCGTTTCACTTTGAAGTCTGACGTTCTGTTCAACTTCAACAAAGCAACTCTGAAACCACAAGGCCAGCAGGCTCTGGATCAGATGTATTCTCAGCTGAGCAACTTGGATCCTAAAGACGGTTCTGTTGTTGTTCTGGGTTACACCGACCGTATCGGTTCTGAACAATACAACCAGAAACTGTCTGAACAGCGCGCACAGAGCGTTGTAGATTACCTGGTATCTAAAGGTATCCCTGCAGACAAAATCTCTGCACGTGGCATGGGCAAAGCTGACCCAGTTACTGGTTCTACCTGTGACAACGTTAAAGCTCGCGCAGCTCTGATCGACTGCCTGGCTCCAGACCGTCGCGTAGAAATCGAAGTTAAAGGCATCAAAGACGTAGTTACTCAGCCACAGGCTTAAGTTAACTCGTTGGTCCTTTAATCAAAAAGCCTCGCATTGCGAGGCTTTTTTTATACATTGTACTTAGCGGTCATTGTACTTAGCGTTCATTGAAGGCAGTGCTTGGGGTATCCACGCTGTTATTCCGAGGGCTTCCCTAAAAATGACTGTAAATCTTTCTTCAATGAAGACATCTGGTTTGCATACTGTTCTTTGCGTTCAGCATCTTCAATGAGCTGCACGATGGTTTCAGATAGCGTATTCCCGCGCCGATGAGCAAGCCCGGCCAAACGTTGCCAAACCAAATACTCTAGATCGATCGATTTCTTACGCGTATGCATGTGCTCAGCGTTGAAATGCCGCTTTCGCCGCGCACGAATGGTTTGTTTCATCTTGTTTTGCAGATCGGGATTCATGTGCTCCCTGATCCACTCGTGAACATTAACAGGCTCACTCTCAAGCTTTAGCAGCTGATCAACAGCCTGCTGGGCCATACTCGTTTCTAGATAACGGGTGATCGCTTCGCCTTCTCGGTGTTTCTTCACCAAGTATTTCCACTTCCACCCACTTTCCAGATTTTCAAGCTGTTGGTATTTCATTGAGATATCTGCCAGTGACACGGTAACTTCCCATAAGAATAACAACTTTTTTCAGTTTTGCAGATATTTCATGTTTTATTATTGATTGTTTTTTATCCAGCTCGGTATCGAAATCACTTCCTTTTGACTCTTCTGCCGTTGTTTCCTGTGCAGGGCGGTGGAATCTTGTATAATTGCGGTTTTCCTACTGACAATAAAATTGACGACTTTGAGCAATTATCGACTCGACTGGCAATCGCTACTGCCCGATACGACACCTTATCAGTCTGTTTTCTCTGCGGCGGCACAACAGCCTGCGCTGACGTTCTCAGAATATCAGCCTCGCTTGGAAAACAGCTTGGCCCATTTCTGTCATCCGCAATCACCTTCACCTTTTATGATCTTGAAGGCAGAGGAGACCTATGAGTATTTGGCAATCCTGCATCGTGCGACCGGAGAGTTATTACCGGAGCTCACCTTGCGAGGCAGCCAATATCACATCGATGGTATGCACGTCAGCATCATGCCGGCTGATAATCCTCAGGCGAATTTTGCAGCAACCACAACGTCACTTTTTGCCGACTGGTATGAAGGTGAGCAATTGTTTGGCACTGTTCGTCAGTCCAATGGAAAAATCACCCTTGAACCCGGTATGGTCCACAAAGCAAACGGCGGTGTTTTAATCCTGTCGTTGCGTACGATGCTTGCACAGCCGCTTCTTTGGCTGCGATTGAAACAAATTGTGCTTGGCAGAAAATTCAAATGGTTCTCACCGGATGATAATAAACCGCTGCCGGTTCACATTCCGGATATGCCGATCGATTTAAAGGTCATTCTGGTTAGCGATCGTGAAGGATTAGCTGATTTTCAGGATATGGAACCTGATTTATGCTTCAACTCAATTTATGGTGAGTTTGAAGCTGACATGTCATTGGTCGATACCGAGGACATGCAGCGTTGGTGCTCACTGGTGACAACCATTGCTAATGAATACCAGCTTCCACCGATTGCAGAGGATGCATGGCCAATCCTCGTCCATACGGCCATCAGAGCTATTGGCGACCAAGGTACGTTGCCACTAAGCCCAACGCTCATCGCACGCACGCTGCGTGAAGCAGCGCTGCATAGCAATGAGGTTATTGATGCCCAAGCTCTTAATGAAACGCTCGCCTCTCGCCGCTGGCGTGAGGGCTATCTTGCCGAACGTATGCATGATGAAATTGAGCTAGGCCAAATTCTGATAGAAACCGAAGGTGAAGTCATTGGTCAAATCAACGGCCTGTCGGTATTAGAGTATCCTGGACACCCGCTGATGTTTGGCGAGCCGTCACGTATTACCTGCGCGGTACATCTGGGCGATGGCGAATTTACTGACGTAGAGCGCAAAGCGGAACTGGGCGGTAATCTGCATGCCAAGGGCATGATGATTATGCAAGCCTTCCTGATCTCTGAATTAGATTTAGAACAGCAACTTCCCTTCTCTGCCTCAATTGTTTTTGAGCAATCTTATGGTGAAGTTGATGGCGACAGCGCTTCACTGGCTGAGCTATGTGCACTGGTCAGCGCGCTTTCTCTTGCACCAATCAATCAACAGATCGCAGTCACGGGCTCTGTAGACCAATTTGGACATGTACAGCCTATTGGCGGCGTTAACGAGAAGATTGAAGGCTTCTTTGAAGCCTGCCAGCGTCGTGGCTTAACGGGCTCTCAGGGCGTGATTATCCCGGCAACCAACGCTCGTCATTTATGCCTAAGTACAGAAGTTATCGACGCGGTTAAAGCTGGAACGTTCCACCTTTGGGCCGTTGAAAATGCGGAAGATGCACTGCCAATTCTGACCGGCGTAGTATACCGTAGTGAGACTGGGCCTAGCCTTATCGGTGCAATTCAAGATCGAATTGCGGCTATCAGTCCAATGGATAAGCGTCAGTTGCCTTGGCCATTACGCTGGCTAAACTGGTTCAACCATGGCTGATCGGACTTGTTCAGCGTACACGTGTTAGCTAACATGCACCCTTCATTAAAATAAGGCTTACAAGAATTATGGTAGATAAACGCGAATCTTATACTAAAGAAGACCTTGAAGCGTCTGGACGCGGTGAACTGTTCGGTGCTGGTGGACCACCACTGCCGTCAGGCAACATGCTGATGATGGATCGTGTCGTGAAAATGACCGAAGACGGCGGCAACTACAACAAAGGCTATGTAGAAGCTGAGCTGGATATCAATCCTGACCTATGGTTCTTTGGTTGCCATTTCGTTGGCGATCCCGTGATGCCAGGATGTTTAGGCTTAGATGCTATGTGGCAGCTGGTCGGCTTCTACCTTGGCTGGTTAGGCGGCGAAGGCAAAGGACGCGCACTTGGCGTTGGTGAAGTGAAATTTACCGGCCAGGTTCTGCCTACTGCAAAAAAAGTCACCTACCGCATTCATTTTAAACGCGTCATCAACCGTCGTTTAATCATGGGTATGGCTGATGGTGAAGTATTAGTTGATGGTCAGGTGATTTATAACGCATCCGATCTGAAAGTAGGCTTATTCAAAGATACCAGCGCATTCTAATGCATTAGGGTCTGTGGCTATTGCCATTTACGAATAAATAAAGCGCAGCTTCTTGCTGCGCTTTTTCTTTTCTAAACAACCGACATTCTGTTATCTAACGATGAACAACGGTATTATTCGTAATCAGAACCTCTTTAACTTTATTAATGAGATCTAATAGCGCCTTATCTTGCTGTGCCTTTTTACTGTAAGACATATAGATTTCATAGGTTCCTAGATCAACCTCGCAATCTAGACGCTTAAGATTATATATATCTTTAAATTTCTCATACATTGATTCAGGGAAAAAACCGACGTCATTCGTTTTTTCAATCACGGCTAGAGCTGTAATTAAAGATGGTGATGCAAAAGACACCGTTCTTTTACTCCCTAAAAGCGTATCTATTTTTGTTCTAAACTCATTAATTTTTTTTCTATTTTTAGTAATTGTTGTGTAACGCTCATCCCGTATGCAGTCAGTTGCCACTTCACCACTCATTCTCGGGTGATTTTTACCACAAACCATTACAATTTCCTCACTATAAATCAGCTCGGATTCAATAGCCGAGTTATAGATTGGAACAATATCAAAAATAATGTCTGCTTTATGATATAGCAGTGCATGCTCTACTTCGATAGGATCCTCAGGTAACAGGTTATGGGCGATTCGGCACTTAATCTTCGCTGATGACATAAGGTGACTACAGACATCTGGTATCAATAATTGAGCCAGATGAGGGTCGCTCCAAATCACCAGGTTTCGGATACTATCTCCCTTATCAGCAAAAATATCAATAATGCCGCTTAAGCTTCCCTTTATGTTTTCATGCATGCTATCAGCAAAAACCGTCGCTGATATCCCCTTTCCATCTCTTATAAACAGAGGATCTGGGAAATACTGTCTGAGTCTTTGAATGCTCTGACTTACCGCTGGAGATGTCATACCTAAAATATCAGCCGCTTTGCTAACGCTTTTATAAAAATAAACAGCCTCGAAAACCGTTAATAAATTTAGATCAAACTTCCTTAATGATTTTAAACTATCCTGATGTTCAAACATCCCAATAACTCCAAATAGCAAACTCCATTTTTTGGCGTCATACCATTCATTAAATTAATAACAATTTAAAATATGACAAAGCCAAATTATTCGTCCATGGAATGAATTCATAATCCTATAATAATTCATTCAATAATACATTATCTGATAGGTTATAAAAAATAAAGCCTAATTTAACTTAGGATTAAAAATATAAGGAATTTATTTATACATATAAAATTTAAATAAATTTCGTATATATTCATAAGTCAGTTAATTTGCTGAATAAAAACCCCTGCGCTCGCAGAGGTTTTTATTGCTAATCCGAATTGAAAGCGATGACCATCAGGCCATTACCGACCTGTCTTCCATGGCCTGCCGCCAGCCTCCCAACCAATGTGACCTTGCATCTACCGATTGATATGGGCAAAACTCCTTTGAGCGCCCGATAATACCAGCCTGATACCCACGTGATTGAGCCCGTTCTAGGCGGTCGCGTTTTTGTCTCTTCATGCCTCGTTTCCCTCATTTTCAGTTCTGCTGGAAAGAAAACAGTGATGACTTTTTCACCATCACACATAATCAATAGCCGCTTTTAGCCTGAGGGTCAATGCGCAAAATTCATACCAGTGTCACAAATGTGAGCAACAAGACGTCGTCATATAACAGTATTTAACGCGATATCTGACAATCATCTGTTCTGCATAAAGAAAACCCCGGCCAGCGATTCTTACTCTGGTCGGGGTTTATTTAGACAATGTTAGTCTAGTGTATTACTGAACCTGACGCGCGATCTGCTGCGCTTCCTGTTGCCAGCCTTCCGCGAGCGTTTTAACCAGCGCATCATAGCCATCCTGCTGCACAGGAAGCACTAAGTTGAACGCTCGCTTAGTCAGTTGACCATTACGCGTTAATATCCATTCACCGCTGATAACTGCCTTGCCATCATAGCGGCCATGGAAGCCTGTCACGCTGATATTCAGCGTATCCTGAGCGTTGCCTAGCGGCTGAGATGAAACAATCCAACCTGGCATTGCCACACTCAGATTCGCGACCATCGTTTGCTGAAGCTGTTGCTCCAACGGGCTTGCCCAAAGATTGTTCCCGGCGGTGACAAACTGCACATCATTAGTTTGATAAACCACGCCGAGGGCGCTCAGAAAATCTGCCACGCTCACACGCTCAAGCCATAGCTGATGCGTATCGCTATTGACAGGCGCTTGCACCACCGCGGTGCTAGCCACGGGAACCGGCAGTTGATAGTAACTTTTCTGTGGTTGGCCACTACATGCACTCAGCAGCAAAGCAGCCGCTCCCAGCATCCAGATTTTCATTATTTTGTCCTCTTAGGCTGCGGATCTTTGCCAGCTGGCGCTTCGAATACCAGTGAATTGCTCTTCTCATTAAGCGTACGTAATACTGGCTGTAGCTCACGTAACACCTGATCCAAGCGCTGCATGTCACCAACCATATTGTTATAGGCTGGAGAGCCTGGCTGGAAGCCTTTCACACTGCGATTCAACTCAGTCAGCGTTTTCTGCATATCGCCTGGTAATGCTTGCGCCTCTTTACTTGAAACCAATTTATTCAACGCATCCAACGTTTTCTGCGTTTCTGCCATCGTTTTCTGGCTGGCTTTCAAGGTATTAGTCGCTTCATTAATCATTGGCTCGATAGGCAACGAGTTGATTTTATCGAGTGTCGCGGTCAGTTTCTGTTGCAGCTGCGCTAAGCCACCGCTCACAGTAGGAACGACCGGCCAACCATCAATTTTACGCGGCCCTTTCCACGGCTTAGCCTGTGGATAGAAGTCCAAATCAATATACAGCGAGCCAGTTAGCAAGTTGGCAGATTTCAGTGATGCGCGTAAACCTTCACCGACTCCGGAGAATAGGTGTTGCTCGACGTTAAAGTTATCACCCAGTTTTTGCTGAATACGTCCCGGCTCGATATTAACCAAGACCGGAATCTGATAATCAGAGTCCAACTTCTGGCTTAGACCAGTGACAAAGTAAGGCGCTTCAGCCACAGTACCTAAGCGAATGCCGCGGAATTCAACCGGAGCACCGGCCTGCAAACCACGAATAGAGTCACTAAAGAACATCAGCACACTTTTATGTTCTGTATATAGTGATTCCTGAATACTGCGCTGGTTATCAAACAGTGCAAACTGAGACTGATTTGCCGCAGGCTTACCGACTGACCAGCCTTGTGGTACATCAAAGCTCACACCACCGCTAAACAGCGTAGTTAATGAGCCCATCTCCACACGCATTCCCTGAGCCGACATATCGAATGCAACGCCGCTGTCGATCCAGAAGCGCACATTGTCCGTCACCAAGGTGTCATACGGCGCAGAGATAAAGATCTGATAGTGAATCTGGCGGTTTTTTGGATCAAACTGGCTGGTCTCAACAGAGCCCACGCGTAGGCCACGGAATAAGACCGGATCGCCTGGGCTAAGTTGTCCAGCCTGCTCGCTGTTTAACGTTACGCGGATGCCTTTCGCATCCGGTGGGGCTAACGGCGGCTGATCAAGCAAATTGAACTCATCACGCTCCTCTTTATTTGAGCCCGGCTGTAGCTCAATGTAAGCCCCTGAGAGCAACGTTCCAAGCCCCGAAATACCTTCACGGCCAATCTGTGGTTTTACCACCCAGAACACGCTGTCTTTGCGCAGGAGTTTTTCCATTCCTGAATTCAAACGTGCTTTGACGATAACCTGTGTCAAATCCTCATTTAACGTGACAGTTTCCACCATGCCCACGTCAACGCTACGGCTTTTGATCGCCGTTTTTCCACCTTCTAGCCCTTCTGCACTAGAGGTAATCAACGTCACTTCCGGTCCTTGATGGCTAAAATGATAAAAAATCACCCATGCGCCGATCAGTGCCGTGACGATAGGGACAATCCAGACAGGGGACCAGCGTTTGATTTTTTCAACCTTAGCTACGCCAGTTTCTTGCTCATTCACTTTGAGGCTCCTTGTACGTTAAGCCACGTTCCCGATCCCAGATCAATCTAGGATCAAATGTCATCGCTGAGATCATGGTAATAATGACCACCATCGCAAAAAGTAACGCTCCAACATCAGGGTAAATGCTCATCAATTGCCCCATATTTACCAACGCAGAAAGTACCGCGATAACAAATACGTCAATCATTGACCAGCGCCCCACAAATTCCACAATTTCATAAACAAAATGCATACGCTCGCTGTCACCGCGAGTGGCATATTTGGCATCCCAGCATAGCCACCCTATCGCTAATATTTTCAGCGTGGGAACCATAATACTGGCGATAAAAATCACCATAGCGACCGGATATGAGCCTTCGCCCCATAGCAAAATAACCCCAGCCATAATCGTTGAAGTCAGTTTGGTACCCAGCGCCTGCGTCACCATAATGGGCAGAACGTTTGCGGGGATATACAGCATAATTGCCGTGATGAGTAAGGACATCGTCCATTGCAAGCTGTTACGGCGACGTACATGCCCCTTACTATGACAGCGAGGGCACGACAACTGATCGGCGGGTAAAATAGCCGAACAACAAGAACAAGAGCGTAACCCTTGCTGAAGCCCGGTCAGGCCAACACGTAAATTTTCCGGATGCTGCGGGGCGGGCGCAATATCACTCCACAGAAGTCGTTTATCGATCACTTGGAATACGCGCACCTGCAGAACGCAAAATAGACAATAAGGCAGGAAACTGGTACCCACACCGACATCACCATAGGCCATCAGCTTCACAAAGCTAACCAGAACCCCCGCTAAGAAGATTTCAACCATGCACCACGAGCGGCATTTGAAGAGAACCTTTGCCATCAGAACCTTGAGTTCTGTCGGCATCGGTATTCGCAAATTAAGTAGAATAATCGAAACCATACAAAACGCAGGTACCAGCTGTACAAAAATCATAAACAACGATGCCATACTGGCATAGTCTTCTGATACCAGCACCTGCGGGATCTGAATCAAAGTGATGGCATTACGGATCCCGGCAACGGACATGTTAACAAAGGGAAATAAGTTAGCCAGCACCAGCATAAACAGTGCACAAATGGCGTAAAGCACGGGCTGACGACGCGGCTCTCGCCACTTCACCATCAAGGTTGTATGACAACGAGGGCAGCTACTTTTAGAGCCCTCTGGCAATACCGGCAGCTCCACCAGCATGTCACATTGCGGGCATAATATTTTGTTTTCTGAATCCAGATGATGTTCAGAACACATGATTTTTTCCCACTATTTGGTTGCTACATAAAATGCATAAAAAAGCCTGACACAACACATCACTCCGCGTTAGCCAGGCTTTATTCCGTCTTAGGCAGATCGATTAAGCATTCTTCATTGCTTCTAGCTCTTCCCAACGCTCAAACGCCGTTTCAAGCTGCTGCTCGACTTCCGCCATCTTTTGCAGAACGTTCTGAGTTTCTTCATGGGATTGATTGAAGAAATCAGGTTTAGCCACTTTTTCCTGCAAAGCTGTCAGTTCAGTTTCCAACTCTTCAAGGCGCGCAGGAAGCTGCTCTAATTCACGTAGCAAATTATAGCTCATCTTATTGCTGCGCTTTTTCGCTTCAGTTTTAGGTGCGCTCGCACTCGTCTGAGGTTTAGACGCAGACTGTTGGCTGAAAGAACGCATATCGGCTTTTTGCTTGTGTGCGTCGTAATAACCACCCACGTAGCTGTTGATAACGCCGTTGCCCTCAAAGATCCAACAATCAGTCACAGAGTTATCTACGAATTGACGATCGTGGCTAACCAGCATAACTGTGCCTTGATAACCATCAACAAGCTCTTCCAGCAATTCCAATGTTTCGATATCTAAATCGTTGGTTGGTTCATCGAGAATCAATAAATTACTTGGTTTCAGGAACAGCTTCGCCAGCAAAAGACGGTTACGTTCACCGCCTGACAAGGCGCGTACCGGCGTCATCGCACGTTTAGGGTGGAACAGGAAGTCCTGCAAATACCCTAAAACATGGCGTGGGCGACCATTAACCAGAACTTCTTGCTTACCTTCAGCCAGGTTATCCATCACGGTTTTATCCGGATCTAATTCTGCACGATGCTGATCAAAATAAGCAATTTCCAGCTTCGTCCCGCAGCGCACTTTTCCGCTATCTGGCGGCAATTGACCCAGCATCAGTTTCAGCAGCGTAGTTTTACCACAGCCGTTTGGCCCAACCAGCGCGATCTTATCGCCACGGTTGACCTGAACGCTGAAATCACGCACCAGCGTTTTACCGGCCACGCTGTAATTAACATTTTCCATCTCAAAGACAATTTTGCCGGAGCGCAACGATTCTTCAACCTGCATCTTGGCATTACCTTGCACACTACGGCGCTCAGCATGCTCGTTACGCATCGCTTTCAACGCGCGAACACGGCCTTCGTTACGGGTACGACGCGCCTTGATGCCTTGGCGGATCCAAACCTCTTCCTGCGCTAACTTGCGATCGAATTCGGCGTTTTGCATTTCTTCAACGCGCAGCGCTTCTTCTTTCGCAATTAAATAAGCGTCATAGTTGCCTGGCCAAGAGACCAGCTTTCCGCGATCCAGATCGACGATACGGGTCGCCATGCTGCGAATAAATGAACGGTCATGGGAAATAAATACGATGCTGCCGGTGAATTCCTTCAAGAAATCTTCCAGCCACGTGATCGTTTCGATATCCAAGTGGTTCGTCGGTTCATCCAGCAACAGCACATCAGGCTCGCATACCAGCGCACGAGCCAAAGCAGCTTTACGCAGCCAGCCACCCGACAGCGCAGACAGGTCGGTATCGGCGTTCAAGCCCAGCTTGGTCAGCACGTCGCTGATGCGGCTATCAATACGCCATAGGCCTTGATGATCCAAGATTTCCTGTAGCGCAGAAAGCTTGTTCAGGTTCTGTTCGCTAGGATCGGATTCGACCTTTTTCAGCAAATCATGATAAGCCTTAAGGTGCTGAGCCTGCTCGGCAACGCCTTCTGAGACAAAATCAAAAACCGTTCCACCGATATTACGCGGCGGATCTTGCTGTAAACGCGAAACCACTAAATCTTGCTCATAGATGATACGTCCATCATCCAGCGGTAACTCTTTGCCCAGTACTTTCAGCAAGGTTGATTTGCCCGCGCCATTACGGCCTACCAGGCAAACACGTTCATTTGGCTCGATGTGTAATTCGGTGTTATCGAGCAACGGTGCATCACTAAATGAAATCCATGCACCGGAAAGACTAATTAACGACATATCTTACTTTTCCTCGCCAGCATGACGGATCAGCCAGCAGTTATGGATCTGACGATTGCGGGCAAAGTCCTGAGACAACGTCTGAGCGGTAATTTCTTTCGCTTCCAGACCTAATGCACCGAGCGCTTCAAGATCCATTTTAAATCCACGCTTGTTGTTGGAGAACATAATGGTGCCACGGCGACGCAGCATACGCTTAAGGTTGCGCATAATATCAATATGATCGCGCTGCACATCAAACGTGGCTTCCATACGTTTTGAATTCGAGAACGTCGGTGGATCAATAAAGATCACATCGTATTGTTCATCGCTGTTATGCAAATAAGACAAACAGTCAGCCTGAACCAAACGATGCTGACGTCCTGTTAGCCCGTTGGCACGCAGGTTTTTCTCTGCCCACTCGAGATAGGTGCGTGACATATCTACCGTGGTGGTTGAACGTGCGCCGCCTAACCCTGCATGAACGCTAGCCGTTCCGGTATAAGCAAATAGGTTCAGGAAGTCCTTACCGTTACACATTTCGCCCAACATGCGGCGGGCAATGCGGTGGTCAAGGAACAGACCCGTGTCTAAATAGTCAGTCAAGTTAACCCACAGCTCAGCGTTGTACTCTTTAACCAGCATGAACTCTTCTTTTTGTGCCAGTTTTTCATACTGACTTTTGCCTTTCTGGCGTTCACGGGTTTTCAAGATCAAGCTGTTAGACGGCAGGTTCATCACCGACTGTGTCGCGTTAATCACGTCAAACAGACGCTGACGCGCTTTTTGCGCATCAACGGTTTTCGGCGGCGCATATTCCTGCACCACCACTTTGTCGGCATAGCGATCGACGGCAACGTTGTATTCTGGCAGATCGGCATCATAAACGCGGTAGCATTCAATGCCTTCTTGCTTCGCCCACTTATCAAGTTTCTTCAGATTTTTACGCAGACGGTTCGCATAATCTTCAGCAATTTGGCCTGCTGGCGCACCCAGCGGGTTCTCTGCAAGCTGATAGTTTTTCTGCACACAGTCCAGCGGGCCGTTTTTCGCCTTAAATTGACGCTCAGCACGCAGTTGTAAACAGCTCAGCAGTTCAGGAGATGCACTGAATAAAGAGAGCTGCCAGCCGCCAAATGCGCCTTTCATGATGCGACCTAACGCATTGTGCAGCGCAATCAAGGCGGGTTCGCTTTCTAAACGTTCACCGTATGGCGGGTTGCTCAGAACGGTGCCGGTTGGGCCTTCTGGCAGCGGATTTTTCAGATTGCTGACGTCAGCCACGTTGAACGTAATCAGTTCGGAAACGCCAGCACGACGGGCGTTAGCACGCGCCATTTCAATCACGCGGCGATCGTTATCTGAACCGAAGAAACGTGACTGACCTTCCTGTTCTTGCAGGCCACGGCGCGCACGCACCTGTGCTTCCGCCATCAGCTCACGCCACAATTCAGGATTATGACCATTCCACGCAGTGAAGCCCCAGTGCTGACGAGTCAGACCCGGCGCGTGATCGGAAGCCATCATCGCGGCTTCAATCAGCAAAGTACCGGAACCACACATTGGATCGACCATCGGGGTACCGACTTTCCAGCCTGAACGCAGCACAATGGCAGAAGCCAACGTTTCTTTAAGCGGTGCTGCACCGGTGAGGTCGCGGTAGCCACGCTGATGCAGGCCTTCGCCGCTGAGATCCAACGCCACGCTGGCCGTTTCGCGCTGTAGGAAAACGTTAATACGAATATCTGGCGTTTGTTTAGCGACGGTTGGACGCGCATCAATTTTGCGCGTGAAGCTATCCACAATCGCATCTTTGACTTTCAACGCGCCATATTGGCTATTACGAATTTCTTCGTTGGTGCCGGTAAAATGCACGGCAAAGGTTTTATCGACGCCAAAAATAGAAGTCCAGTCGATTGCCTGTACACCTAAGTACAGATCCAGATCGCTATAGACTTTAAACTCATTCAGCGGCATCAAAATGCGCGAAGCTAAACGGCTCCAGAGCAGGCTCTGATAGAGCAAACGATCATCCCCTTGGAAATGCACACCGCCTTGAACAATTTGACAGGAGTGCGCACCGAGGGCTTCGAGTTCATTTTTTAACAGTTCTTCTAGACCGCGCGCGGTGCTGGCAAACAGAGATTTCATGTTTTCACTATCACTAAAGAGAATTTACGGAGACTAAAAGCCAGAAAAAGCTTAATAATCAAATGAGTATGCAACTCCATGCATTATAACTAAGCAGCAAGTCACACCGTTTGCTAGGTTCTGACAAATGAATATCAGTAAGTTAATTAGCTATTTTAACCTGTAGGACCCTACATTTGATACTTTTCTATGAAAAACCGCCATCCTTCATTTTAACTTTTTACCGCCCCCTCTCTTTAGCCTGTTTTTACGCAATGCCTAATGCGTAATTTTCAATCTTTCACTTTCTACCCAAAATGCATAAAATATCTACATGATAAAAATTATAGTTAACGATTTCATAGGTATAGATGTGATAAAAAATTTGATCAAAATCATTTTTTTTGCAAAACAACGATTTTAAAATCTCGCACCGAATTCATGACCTACCGAAGATATACGATGAAGGAGGAGCTGAAGATGAGCCAAGAAAGCGTGATGACATACGATCGCAACCGCAACGCTATTAAAGTGGGCAGCCGCGTCATGGTGAGTGGTACCGGTGAGATTGGTGTAATTACGGCGATTCACGGTGACAACCTACCCTCAGCGCAAATCCGTCGTTCAAAATGTGTAGATATCGATAATCTCAGCGATCGTTACGTTCCAACCGAGCTTGTTCGCTTAGGGATGAACTAATCCTATCTTGCGCGTGAATACTCACCGTTAAGTGCCGGTCGCAGATCTCTTGATCGGCACTGCATCTCTTCCCCCTCCGCTTCTACACCGACTGATAGCTCTGTACCCATAAAAGAAAACGCCGCGCTATCTGTTCAATATGGCATAGGTATCATAAAGTGATCGGCTGAAATTCTTTTAAAACGACGGAACGAGGAAATGCTGAAATGATCACGTTATCAAAGCTGTATGTTCATCCGATAAAATCCATGCGTGGCTTACAGCTTTCACAGGCTCAGGTTTTGCCAAGTGGTTTAGCATTCGATCGTGCGTTAATGATAACTGAAACTGACGGCACCTTTATTACCGCTCGCCAAAATCCACAAATGGTGACATTCACGCCGTCTTTATTACCGAACGGCATAGCTCTCACCGCGCCCGACGGTGAAAGTATTATGGTGTTATGGCGCGACTTTATTAATGAGCAACAGCCCACAGAAGTTTGGGGGAATCATTTTACCGCGCTGGTTGCGCCTGCTCAGATAAACGTATGGCTTAGCCGTTATTTTAAGCGAGAGGTACAGCTTCGTTGGTTAGGTGATGAACTCACTCGGCGCGTAAAACGTCATCCAGAAATTCCGCTGACGTTTGCCGACGGCTACCCTTTTTTATTAATTAATGAAGCTTCGTTTCAGAATTTACAGCAGCGCAGCCCAAGTGCCATTCGCATTGAACAGTTTAGACCGAATATCGTCATTAGCGGCGCCCAAGCTTTTGACGAAGATAGCTGGCAGGTTATCCGCATTGGCGAAATTATTTTTGATTTAGTCAAACCATGCAGCCGCTGTATTCTGACCACCGTGAGCACCGACCGTGGGCGTAAACACCCCGCAGGTGAACCGTTAAAAACCTTGCAGTCATTCCGTACCGCAGACAATGGCGATGTGGATTTCGGTATGAATATGATCGCGCGCAACGGTGGGGTTATTCGCCAAGGGGATAGCATTGAAATACTCAGCATTCGTCCCCCTCGCCTTTATTCGGCTGGAGAAACAAACGAATCTCTATCAGTACCCGACTCGGGGGAAAAAAGCGTGAAAATCGAATATCAAGGACAGGTATTTACCGGCAATAACCAGCAGATACTGTTAGAACAGCTAGAAGCTCAAGGCATCCGAATTCCCTATTCATGCCGGGCTGGATTATGCGGCTCTTGCAAATTAACGCTAAACGAAGGGGAAGTGACGCCATTGAAGAAAAGCGCCGTGGGCAAGAATGGCCTCATTCTTAGCTGTAGTTGCATTCCCAAAAGCGATATCAAATTAACCTAGTCGTCATCACGCCATAATAGCTATCGTTCTAATACGTTCTAATAGTAGAAATATGCGGGATATTTACTGCCCGCATATATTAAACAGCGTAGGCTAAAATATCTTCAGCGTCAGCGGATGGCTGTACGGCAATTAATCTGTCGTGCATAACCTTAATCGCGTCGCCAAGCTGCATCGCTTTACCCGCCAGCTGCAAATAAGGCTGGGCTAAAAGACATAAACTGGCACTATCTCCAGACTCAACTACCAGCAAACGCGCCTGCTCAGCAGTATTAGAAACCTGCACGGCAACCACTTCGCCTAATGCCGGGCTCACTGAACAAGACTGTGGGGCAAAATGCCAACTTTTTGGCATCAGCGGTTTCAAAAAACGCTGCGCAACTAACGCATTGAGTATTAGTTCTGCCCGTTGTTCTTTTTTTAATCCCGTCTGACGGCTTCGTTCTTCAAACTGGTAATAGAGCGCGGCATCATCAACGCAAAATGAGCAGTCTTCGAAAGCATCTGGCGTCAGCATCTTAGCCGCAAAACGGGATCGAAAGATCATTCCGTTGGCCAAATCCAACATCAAACGATCGTGTTCCTCATCAAAATACCAGCGCCAGTTATCGCCCGGTTTTATATTCATAACATCCCTCTTCTGCATCGACCATCAGGATCGTGATTCGACTGTTGCCCGTGTCATTAATACGACCAAATCATGCGTTGATTAAATTAGCGTGATTCATTTGGACAATTAATTGGCAGAACGGTTGAAATATAGACTACCCCGGAGAAGAAATAAACCCCCGGGGCAAATAGGCAGGCAAATAATTAGATGTAGTTAACGATATCTTTAATCAGACCAGGTCCTTTAAAGATAAAACCTGAATAGATTTGAACCAATGAAGCACCAGCTTCTATTTTTTCTCTGGCTGCGATAACGGAGTCAATTCCGCCAACACCAATGATCGGCAAACGCCCCTGCAACTCTTTAGAGAGCTGACGAACAATTTCTGTGCTGTGCAGCTGTAAAGGACGCCCGCTAAGCCCACCCGTCTGATCGCAGTAATTAAATCCGTTAACTAATTTACGATCTAATGTGGTATTCGTTGCAATAACCCCATCTATATTATGGCGAACTAAACTATCTGCGACCTGAATCAATTCTTCATGAGAAAGATCCGGTGCGATCTTCACCGCAATAGGAACATATTTATGGTGTTTTTGTTGTAGCTCGATCTGTTTTGCTTTTATCGCGGTTAATAGATCGTCTAATGCTTCACCATATTGCAAGGTTCTTAAACCCGGCGTATTTGGTGAGGAGATATTTATCGCAATGTAACCCGCATAGGAGTAAACCTTTTCCATGCAGATTAAATAATCGTCTTTACCCTGCTCAACCGGCGTATCTTTATTCTTGCCAATATTGATCCCTAACACGCCGCCAAAATGAGATTTTTTGACGTTCTCGACCAGATTATCGACCCCATGGTTATTAAATCCCATGCGGTTAATTAGGCCTTCAGCTTCAACAAGACGGAATAAACGAGGCTTGTCATTACCCGATTGAGCGCGAGGCGTTACGGTGCCAACTTCGATGAAACCAAATCCCATTGCGCCTAGCGCATCAATACATTCGCCATCTTTGTCTAAACCCGCGGCAAGGCCAAGCGGATTTTTGAAAGATAATCCCATGCATGTTACCGGCTTAGAAGCCACTGACTGACGAACCAGAAACTCCAGCGGAGTGCCCGTAATACGGCGAAGCTGCTTAAATGTGAATTCGTGCGCGCGCTCTGGATCGAGCTGGAAAAGTGCCTTTCTAACGAAGGGGTAAAGCATGGTATCTCCTGAGTCCCGGTGGCAAGTCGGGGCGGTATTATCCGGTATCTTTCAACAGATTGGAATTGATTAAAGACAAAAAGAACGCATTCAGCGCAAACGATTACCCTTACCCACTCATTTATAGGCATTTAGTGACGTTTACGTTTTGTGATAGCGGCAAGATATCCGATTACCTATATAAGATTTTTGAACTTAAAAGAATAAAAAGAAATTTTTAATAACTTATTTTGCCTGTTAGGGTGAAATGGAATTTAAATTTAACATTCCATTTACGCTTATCTGGAGCCTTCTATGGTTATTGTTTCTCTGGCTGGCAGCCCAAAACAGCCATCACGCTCTTCCGCCCTACTCGCAGTTGCTCACCGCTGGCTTGCTCGTCATAACGTAGAAATTGTGCATTTTAGCCTGCAAGATTTCGTGGCAGAAGATCTCTTATTTGCCAATTTTAATAGCCCACAAATACTGGCGTTGAACCATGCGTTGAGCCGAGCAGACGGCCTGCTGGTCGCCACGCCGGTTTATAAGGCGGCTTATTCTGGCGCATTGAAAAGTATTCTAGATCTGCTTCCCGAACGTGCGCTTGAGCACAAAGTGGTGCTTCCGCTTGCGACCGCAGGATCGTCCAATCACTTTTTAGCCTTGGACTATGCACTCAAGCCCGTACTGAGCGCGTTAAAAGCTCAAGAAGTACTACACGGTGTTTTTGCAACCGACATACAAATTGATTACGCCTCGCGGGAAGCTACGCTCGATGCGGGTCTGGCAGAACGCCTAGAAGAGTCACTGACCACATTTTATGCCGCCATACAGCGTAGAGGACTATCTCTAACGGCAAAAGAACACGTGACCAGCCATGAATAAAAAAAGCCCCGCGATACATGCTGCGGGGCTCCAGTTTAGTGCTTTAAATCAATCGTTATGCATTGAGCGCTTTGGTGATTTTCTCAAATAAATCGCCAGACAGATTTTCCAATCCTTTCAGCTCTTCCAACGATTTACGCATCAGGGCCTGACGGCTTTCGTCATAGCGTTTCAAACGGATCAGTGGTTCGATCATGCGTGCCGCAACCTGTGGGTTGCGGGTATTCAGATCTTTTAAGATCTCGGTTAAGAACGCATAGCCCGAACCGTCTGCCGCGTGGAAGGCTGACGGATTAGCCTGTGCAAATGCTCCCACCAGCGAGCGAATGCGGTTTGGGTTGCTCAGCGTAAATGAACGGTGTCTAAGCAGCGCTTTCACATTGTCCAAAACTAACGCTGACGGACTGGTCGCTTGCAGCATAAACCACTTGTCCATCACCAAACCATCTTGATGCCAGCGTTCGTCAAATTCAGCCATCAGGCGGTCGCGGCACGGCAGCTCTGCGCCAACGGCAGCCGACAGTGCGGCTAACGAATCGGTCATGTTGTTCGCATTTTCATACTGACGTACCACTAATTCGTCGGCCAACACCACATCTTCGCCAAAGGCTAAATAGCGCAGGCAGACGTTACGCAGCGAACGTTTGGCAATATCAGCATGGTCAATGCGATATTCAGGCGTGCGGTTATTGTTGTAAACCGCCAGCCATTCGTCCGCCATTTCTTTAGCCAGTAGACGTGTGATTGCCGCATGCACCGCGCCGATCGCTTCAGGATCGATGATGCTAAACAGCTCGGCCATTTCATTTTCAGATGGCAGCGTCAGAATTTGTGCCGCCAGTGCAGGATCCAACGTTTCATCCAATAACACCGCGCGGAACGCATCAACAACATGCATTGGCAGCGACAAAGGCTGATTCTGCTGGAATTTCGCAACGTTGAGGCGCACATATTTTGCCAACAGCATTTGAGCCGCATCCCAACGCGAGAAGTCATTGCGCGCATGCTGCATCAAGAAACTTAGCTGCTGATCGCTATACGGATATTCTAATTTTACCGGCGCCGAGAACTCACGTAATAAGGAAGGAATGGGCTTATGCGGAACGTTATCAAACGCAAAGCTTTGCTCTGACTCCGTCACATTAAGCACGTTACTCACCGACTCACCGTCAATCATCAACGGGATCACATTACCCTGCGGATCGTAAAGCTCGATATCCAGCGGAATATGCAACGGTAACTTATCGGCCTGTTCGGAAGTTGGCGGCGTTTGCTGCGTCACATAAAGACGATATTGCTGATGCTCGGCATCATACTCATCGCGCACGCTAAGCTCTGGTGTGCCCGCTTGGCTATACCAACGGCGGAATAATGTCAGATCAACGCCCGAAGCATCTTCCATCGCCTGAACAAAATCATCACAGGTCGCCGCACTTCCATCATGACGTTCAAAATAGAGCTTCATGCCTTTCTGGAAGTTTTCTTCACCTAACAGCGTATGCATCATACGAATAACTTCAGAACCTTTTTCATATACGGTTAACGTATAGAAGTTATTCATCTCGATGACTTTATCAGGACGAATCGGATGCGCCATTGGGCTGGCATCTTCTGCAAACTGCGCACCGCGCATCACACGGACGTTATCAATACGATTTACCGCGCGGGAACCTAAATCCGAGCTGAACTCTTGATCGCGGAAGACGGTTAAACCTTCTTTCAAACTGAGCTGGAACCAGTCGCGGCAGGTGACACGGTTACCGGTCCAGTTATGGAAATACTCATGTCCAATAACGGCTTCAATGCCCAGATAATCTTTGTCAGTCGCGGTTTCCGCTTTAGCCAGAACATACTTGGAGTTGAAAATGTTCAGGCCTTTGTTTTCCATCGCGCCCATATTAAAGAAGTCGACGGCAACAACCATATAGATGTCGAGATCGTACTCAAGGCCAAAGCGGGTTTCGTCCCACTTCATTGCATTTTTTAGCGATGTCATCGCCCAGCCAGCACGATCTAAATTACCGCGGTCAACGTAGAGCTCTAATGCAACGTCACGGCCGCTTTGTGTAGTAAAGCTGTCGCGCAGAACGTCAAAATCACCGGCAACCAGAGCAAACAAGTAGCTTGGTTTTGGGAATGGGTCTTCCCATTGCACCCAGTGGCGCCCATCCTGCAACTCACCTTGGGCAATGCGATTACCGTTAGACAGCAGGAACGGATAGCGTGCTTTATCCGCCACGATACGCGTGCGGAAGCGAGCCAGAACATCTGGGCGATCGAGATAATAGGTAATATGGCGGAAACCTTCGGCTTCGCACTGGGTACACAGCGCATCGCCAGAAAGGTAAAGGCCTTCCAATGCGCTGTTTTTGGCCGGATGAATTTCATTCACAATCGTCAACGTGAATGCTTCCGGTAGATTTTCAAGAATGAGCTGATTCTCTGATTCGCGGTAATGCTCCCAAGGAGCATCATTCACGCTGACACTTTTTAGGGTGAGATCTTCACCGTTGAGAATAAGAGGTGCCTGCGCGGCACCCTGACGTTTAACCTGACTGACTGCGGTAACCGTGGTTACCTCTGCGTCCAAATCAAAATCCAGAGCCAGATCGGTGATCGTATAATCTGGCGCTTGATAGTCGTGACGATACTTGGCTTGAGGTTGTTGTGTCATAAATACCCTTGTAGGCTTCGCCGATGATATACCCAAATAATTTCAGATGACGGTATCGCGGTAGACCGCGTCATTGCTGGGTAGCCACTGACTAAAAATCAGCACCCTAACCAACCATTAACTAAACTGTATCACACCGATCAAAAAATCGAAGCTCTGCCTAGAAACTCCGGTGCGTTTGCCTGTTATTCACGCAAGTGTTATCAGAAGCGCCCCATGAGAAACCAAGCTTCGTGCCGCTTTTAGACCGTAAGCAATAAAGGCTAGCTAAACATTGGGTATAATGGAGCAAGATTATTCTCAGTCCTAAATACTTACTCTGAGTAGCGATATTCTGACATAATGATCAGAGTTACCGTTTAAAGTTTCTTGTTCATTACGCCCGCCTTAGCGGCCAGTGAGACATTCAATGAGCTCCTCGAAGTTCTAAAACAGAAAACAGCGTGCATGAAGCTAAAAAACCTTATCTACATTTTCACCACGGCGTTGGTGTTCTTTTTTGGTATTTTTATCTATAGCTCATTGCATAAAGCACATGTCGATTTCGCACAAAACCAGCAAAACCTCTATAAAGTTAAACGGCTACGCGACCTAACTGAAGTTTTTCAATCTGCACTTTTAGTTCATCGATTAAAGCGCATCAGCTTCATGAGCGATGCAATTACACAAAGTGAAATCCTTGATGCAGAAAAACAGGTCAGATTGCATGCCGATGCACTGGTTTTGCCTCCTTCAGACAAATCCGCAACAGAATTAGAAAAACAAACCCATGAGATGTTTAATCGAGCAAAATTCTTCGTCTATCGGCTAACCGCCAATGATAATCAGGAATTATCCGCTGTCGGTCATTTGATGCAGGCACAGCTTGATTTGAAGAGCTCCTATTATATAACCGAGCTCAATAAGCTTTATTTTTTGTACGTCTATAACACCACTCTATCCGATACGCATTCGTATAAATTTATTGAAAGCGTTCGCTTGAATAATCGTTTAACACTCACCGCAACCGAGCTTATCGATCAGTTAGTCGATATCAAAACGGATGAAGTGAAACGTAATCAGTCTTATCTACGCTCGATAGAATTGATTGGTGTACTGGACTCACTGCGCTCGCGGGTCGATTTTATTATTGCTACAGCGCCAGATGAAGCGCAGCCCTCAGCAAATATTGATGAACTATTAAACAAACTCAGCAAAGAGAGCATGCAGCATCTCACCGCAGATCTCACTAGCGTAATGCAAAGCCGTTCATCTAATGCGTTCGATGGTTTCTATCGCTATATCATCGGTATTGATAAAGCCTCTGCTATCTTTGTGAATAACAGCTATGACCTTGAGTTGCATGAATTAGAAAAAAAAATAAGCGTTAGCCGAGTACAACTTTACGGCATGATTTCATTATGCTGGCTACTTGCTCTATTCATCGTTATGCCGATTTTGGTTTTTTCATCCAAAATAAGCCTGTGGCTGACGCTCACCAATAAAAATATCATGAAGTTATCTCAGGGCGATCTCGACATATCTCCAGATAATTCGATCATGACTGGAGAGCTATCGGCAATATCCGACGCCATCAATCAGCTACGTCAGAATCAAATAGAAAAGCGCCTGCTAGAAACTGAAAAGCAGGAACTTATCAATGAGCTACTCGAAGCCTCTTCAACCGATCCGTTGACCAATATTTATAATCGCCGCAAATTCTTCAATCAGTGCAGTCAGATCACCGAAGATGACTATCCTCTCGCGTTCTGTCTTATTGATATCGATAATTTTAAAAGACTGAATGATCGTTATGGTCATGACGTTGGCGATTTGGCACTTATCGCCTTTAGCCAAATGCTGGAACAATCGCTGCCAAAAAGTACGGTTTATTGCCGCTACGGCGGAGAGGAATTCGCTATCTTAATTAAATATGAAAATATGCAGCAATCGATGAGAATTATTGATGTCGTGCGTCATCGTACCGAAATGCTGAGTATTGCCATCCCAAATAAGCCTAGCGTTGGCTTTACTATTAGCTGTGGATTAGCCCGTCTTGATGACTATCAAAATATTAACCACTCCATAAAGCAAGCCGATGAAGCACTCTATTACTCTAAGAAACGTGGAAAAAACCAAGTGAGTTTTTATTCACCAAATGGATTCATTAGCTTTGATGCTAACGATAAAAATGGGTGATATTTGTTCAGGAAACGCGACTAAGATCAAGGTATGAATATTGTACAATTGCACAGCAACTTAATCGGTGCTACTGCAAATGGCACGTTTAATCCTCGACCTATCACATGCCATATGGTGTTATGAGGCTTCAATCTCGGGATAAACTAGGTATACTCCTCCGACTTTGCCGACTATCCCGAACGTGGAATATCCCTGACGAGGATGCAGTAACGCGCCATGACTCAACATGCTTCCCCGATATTAACTTCATTATTGGATACTGACGCCTATAAGTTGCATATGCAGCAGGCCGTGTATCATCGTTACCGCAATCTCTCCGTAGCGGCTGAATTCCGTTGCCGTGGCGACGAGTTACTGGGCAGTTATGCCAACGAAATTATTCAGCAGGTTGCTCTAATGGGCAATCTTGCGCTGACAGATGAAGAATATAACTATCTCAGCACCTTACCTTTCTTCAAAAAAGATTATCTGGACTGGTTGCGCGATTTTCGCTTTAACCCGCAACAGGTCGATATCCGTGACGAAGGCGGCCATCTCAATATCCGCATCACTGGCCCTTGGCGTGAAGTGATTATGTGGGAAGTGCCGCTGCTCGCTGTTATCAGTGAAGTGGTACATCGCGATCGCTCACCACAGGCAACGGTAGAAATGGCCGTGGCGCAGCTGCGTAAAAAGCTAGATTCATTTAAACAGCTGAGCGCAGATATCGATCTTTCTGGCTTTAAGCTGATGGATTTCGGCACACGCCGCCGTTTCTCACACGACGTCCAACGAGCCATTATTGAAACGTTGAAAACGGATTTCCCACATTTAGTGGGAACCAGCAACTATAAGTTTGCCCAGTTGCTGAATCTGGCACCGATGGGAACTCAGGCTCATGAATGGTTCCAAGCCCACCAGCAGATTTGCCCGGTATTAGCGAACAGCCAGCGAGCAGCCCTGCAAGCGTGGTTAGATGAATATCCCGATCAGCTTGGCATTGCCCTGACCGATTGCATCACGATGGATGCTTTCCTACGCGATTTTGGCCCACAGTTTGCCAACCGCTACCAAGGGTTGCGTCATGACTCCGGTGAACCGGTTGAATGGGGCGAGAAAGCCATCGCGCATTACCAGAAGCTGGGTATTGATCCGATGACAAAAACGCTGGTGTTCTCCGATAACCTCGATCTTGAAAAAGCCTTGGAGCTCTATCGTCATTTCCATAACCGCATCAATCTTGGTTTCGGTATCGGTACACGTTTAACCTGCGATATTCCCGAGGTTAAACCGCTAAATATTGTGATTAAGCTAGTTGAGTGCAACGGTAAGCCCGTCGCCAAGCTGTCTGATAGCCCAGGCAAAACTATTTGCCACGACAAAGCTTTCGTTAAAGCGTTGCGCAAAGCATTTGATTTACCGCTGGTAAAAAAAGCCAGTTAAATTACTTAGCTTAATCGTTAACGTAACCAATATTATGAGGGCGTATGCAACGCCCTCTTTTTTTGCCTAAAAAACGTCAATTCTGACTGATAAAATCGATTATTCTTCTTTTTTTCATTCAATCCCCCAATATCTCATCAAGTTCTTGCGATTTGGCTGCGATTTCTTCTTGTGTCTGTTTGCATGACAAGTAACATAGCAACATGCCCGTATTATCTGGGCTGTAGGTTATTTATCATCCAAGATCAATAAAAGAGAGAAATCTATGAGCGTAGTGCCTGTAGTCGACGTACTGCAAGGTCGTGCCGCGGTAGACACTGAAGTCACCGTGCGCGGTTGGGTACGTACCCGGAGAGATTCTAAAGCTGGTATCTCCTTCCTCGCCGTTTATGACGGCTCCTGCTTTAATCCGTTACAGGCCGTCGTTAATAATTCTCTGCCGAATTATGAAAGTGATGTTTTACGCCTGACAACGGGTTGTTCGCTGGAAGTTACCGGTAAAGTCGTTGCATCACCGGGTGAAGGTCAGAGCTTCGAAATTCAAGCCACCGAAGTGAAAGTCGTGGGTTGGGTTGAAGATCCAGACACATACCCAATGGCGGCAAAGCGCCACAGCATCGAATATCTGCGCGAAGTTGCTCACCTACGCCCACGCACCAACCTTATTGGTGCAGTTGCTCGCGTTCGTCATACGCTGGCGCAGGCTATTCACCGTTACTTCCACGAAAACGGTTATTTCTGGGTTTCTACCCCACTGATTACCGCGTCTGATACCGAAGGCGCTGGCGAAATGTTCCGCGTTTCCACGTTGGATATGGAAAACCTGCCGCGCACTGAGGAAGGTAAAGTCGATTTTGGTGAAGACTTCTTTGGTCGTGAAGCATTTCTGACCGTATCCGGCCAGCTAAACGGCGAGACCTACGCCTGTGCGCTGTCTAAGGTGTATACCTTTGGCCCAACGTTCCGTGCAGAAAACTCCAACACCAGCCGCCATCTGGCTGAATTCTGGATGGTTGAGCCTGAAGTTGCCTTTGCGGATCTCGACGATATCGCAGGGGTTGCCGAAGGAATGTTGAAATACGTCTTCCAAGCCGTACTTGATGAGCGTGCCGATGACATGGAATTCTTCGCTCAGCGCGTAGATAAAGACGCCATCGATCGCCTGAAGCGTTTTGTCACCTCCGACTTTGCTCAGGTGGATTACACCGACGCAGTTGATATTCTGCTTAAATGCGGCAAGACCTTCGAAAACCCAGTCTACTGGGGTGTTGACCTGTCTTCGGAGCATGAGCGTTATTTGGCTGAACAGCACTTTAAAGCGCCGGTGGTAGTGAAAAACTATCCAAAAGACATCAAAGCGTTCTATATGCGTATGAACGAAGATGGCAAAACCGTTGCTGCAATGGATGTGTTGGCACCAGGCATTGGTGAAATCATCGGTGGTTCTCAGCGTGAAGAGCGTTTAGACGTTCTGGATGCACGTTTAGAAGAAATGGGCCTAAATAAAGAAGATTATTGGTGGTATCGCGATCTTCGTCGTTACGGCACCGTGCCTCACTCTGGTTTTGGCCTTGGATTTGAGCGTTTAATCGCCTATGTGACCGGCGTTCAAAACGTTCGTGACGTGATTCCGTTCCCACGCACCCCAAGAAACGCAACCTTCTAATTAAGTAATAAAACAACATTTAAACGTTTTGATCACAAAAAAGGGGCCAGCAATGCTGGCCCCTCTCTTTTTTAAACTTAGACCCCTGTCACAAAGTTCCCAAAATTTTACATTCTGAAACACATTCTTGCGTTCTGTTACTCGAATTATAGTTTTGTATCATTTTCGATGTAGATTATCGCTCTAGTGAATGGAACACTGCGATGCAGACACAGGAAGACACCATACTTTCTCTTTTAGTTCCGTAAGTGATGAAATAGTTCCGCGCAGAATTAAATTAGGCAGTGGCAGGTGTCAAAAAAAAAATAACTCCTTTAGAGGGTAACAATGATGAAACGCAATATTCTTGCAGTAGTGATCCCAGCGCTGTTAGCAGCCGGTGCAGCAAACGCAGCTGAAATCTATAACAAAGACGGTAACAAGCTGGATCTGTACGGTAAGATGGTAGGCCTGCATTATTTCTCCGATAACAATGGCGACAACGGCGACAAATCTTACGCTCGTCTGGGCTTTAAAGGCGAAACTCAGATCAACGACCAGCTGGCTGGTTACGGTCAGTGGGAATACGAATTCAAAGCAAACCGTGCTGAAGGCGCAGGCGCAACCTCTGGTGACAAAACTCGTCTGGGCTTTGCTGGTCTGAAATTCGGTGACTACGGTTCATTCGATTATGGTCGTAACTACGGCGTATTATATGACGTAGAAGCATGGACCGATATGCTGCCAGAATTCGGTGGCGATACCTACACCAACTCTGACAACTTCATGGCTCAGCGTGCAACTGGTGTTGCAACCTACCGTAACAACAACTTCTTCGGTCTGGTAGATGGCTGGAACTTTGCTGTTCAGTATCAGGGCAAGAACGACAACAATACTGCAAATGGCCGTACTACCACCCAAGCACAGAATGGTGACGGCTACGGCCTGTCAACCTCTTATGACTTCGGTATGGGCATCAGCGCAGCTGCAGCATATGCGTCTTCTGACCGTACTACTCAGCAAGTTAATGCAGGCAAAACTGTTAATGGCAACGTAGCTGGCGGCGATAAAGCTGACGCATGGACTACTGGTCTGAAATACGACGCTAACAACGTATACCTGGCGGCTATGTATGCGGAAACTCGCAACATGACTCCGTACGGTAACAATGGTATTGCAAACAAAACTCAGAACTTCGAAGTTGTTGCACAGTACCAGTTCGACTTCGGCCTGCGCCCATCCGTTGCTTACCTGCAGTCTAAAGGTAAGGACCTGAACACTAACGTAGATGGCAACAAAGATCTGGTTAAATATGTTGATGTCGGCGCGACTTACTACTTCAACAAAAACATGTCTACCTATGTTGATTACAAGATCAACCTGCTGGATGACAACGATTTCACCAAAGCTAACGGCATCGCAACTGACGATATCGTAGCTCTGGGTCTGGTATACCAGTTCTAATCTGACGGCAACCTCGCGGTTGTAGCAGAAGAGAATCAAAGGCAGAGCTTCGGCTCTGCTTTTTGTTGTCTAGGATTTGACTCCACTCATCACTGATGATTTATACCCCGTTTTTTAGTCCGTGTTCTACTGCCCTATTTCCTGCCTAATTTTCTGGTTTTCTTCTTATTTTTGGTGCTTTTATCGGCATTGAAGCATTCAGGTAACAACTTTGTATTCTTTTTGTGGCAAACGGTTGGCAAGCTCGCGGCGTAGCGGTAACCTGATGGTTCTCTGGCTCAATCCCACACATGGAAGCTCTTACATGTTTGAAAATATCCCAGCCGCACCAGCGGATCCGATTTTAGGTCTTGCCGATTTATTCCGTGCCGATGCCCGTACCAACAAAATCAACTTAGGTATTGGTGTCTATAAAGATGAAACAGGTAAAACACCGGTTCTGACCAGCGTTAAAAAAGCTGAGCAGTATCTGCTGGAAAACGAAACCACGAAAAACTATCTGAGCATCGATGGTATTCCTGCTTTCGCGACCTGCACGCTGGAATTACTGTTTGGTAAAGAAAGCCCAATCATTCAGGACAAACGTGCTCATGCAGCTCAAACCCCAGGTGGGACTGGTGCTCTGCGTGTGGCCGCTGATTTTATTGCCAATAAAACCTCAGCTAAGCGTGTATGGGTGAGCAACCCTAGTTGGCCTAACCATAAAAGCGTATTTAACGCCGCAGGGCTGGAAGTACGCGAATATGATTACTACGATGCGGCAAATCATCAGTTAGACTTTGCAGCGCTCCAGAATAGCTTAGAGCAAGCAGAAGCCGGTGATGTGGTTCTATTCCACGGTTGCTGCCATAACCCAACCGGTATTGACCCTACGCTAGAGCAATGGGAAGCACTGGCTGAAATGTCTGTTGCCAAAGGTTGGTTGCCGCTGTTTGACTTCGCCTATCAAGGCTTCGCCAACGGTTTAGAAGAAGATGCTCAAGGTCTGCGTATTTTTGCGGCTAAGCATGACGAATTGCTGGTTGCGAGCTCATATTCCAAAAACTTCGGCCTCTACAACGAGCGCGTTGGTGCTTGCACATTAGTTGCCGCTGACAGTGAAACCGCCGATAAAGCATTCAGCCAGATTAAAGCAACTATCCGCGCTAACTACTCCAACCCACCAGCGCACGGTGGTTCTGTGGTTGCCACTATTCTGGGTAATGAAGCCCTGCGTACTATTTGGGAACAAGAGCTCACTGACATGCGTCAACGCATTCAACGCATGCGTCAGCTGTTCGTTAACACCCTGCAGGAAAAAGGCGCTGAGCAAGACTTCAGCTTCATAATCAAGCAGAACGGCATGTTCTCATTCAGTGGACTGACCAAAGATCAGGTGATTCGCCTGCGTGATGAGTTTGGCGTTTATGCCGTGAACTCTGGCCGCGTCAACGTTGCAGGAATGACCCCAGACAATATGGCACCGCTGTGTGAAGCCATTGTCGCCGTATTGAAATAGCACGCACACTGAAACGACAAAAGGAGCCGAAAGGCTCCTTTTTTATGCTGCAAAAAACATTTACAACGACGCTACCAAACCGCAGGCTCATCGCGAACAAACGGATTAGTCTTGCGCTCCTGACCAAAGGTCGACATTGGGCCATGGCCTGGAATAAACGCAACATCATTGCCCAGTGGCCACAGCTTAGTTTTAATTGAGTTAATCAATGCCTGATGGTCGCCACGGGGGAAATCGCTACGCCCGACACCGCCGCTGAATAACACATCGCCTACCTGCGCTAAGCGTGATTTCTCATTAAAGAAAATCACATGACCTGGCGTATGACCAGGGCAATGGAAAACCTGCAAAGTCTCATTACCCACCTGCAAGGTGTCACCGTCGTTTAGCCAACGGGTAGGTACCAACGGGTCGCAATCACTGAGGCCAAACATTTTGCTCTGAGCTGGCAGACCTTCCAGCCAAAACTGGTCTTCTTCCTGCGGGCCATAGATTGGCACATTTAGGCTTTTCGCCAAATTGCCAGCGGCTCCCACGTGGTCTAAATGCCCGTGGGTCAGCAGAATTTGAGTCACCGTTAAACCCAGCGCTTCAACTTCACGCTGAATTTTTGCTGCCTCACCGCCCGGATCGACGATCGCGGCCTGAAGCGTCTCCTCGCACCATAAAACAGTGCAATTCTGCTGGAATGCAGTAACGGGAATGATTTTATATTTCATGTTTGCCCCAATATAAAAAACGCCGGCAAAGGCCGACGTTTAGGATCTCTTTGACTACCTAATAATACCGTCTTAAAGCGCCATTACCAATTTCTAACGGGGCCGGTGTCAATATGTACGAAATTACTGCGCGGATAATATCCAACGCCACCCGCTCGCATTTTCAATGCGGCTTTACGAATATTGGCTAGCTGAACACCTTCAATATGGAAATCCATCGCCTGACCAAGCGTATGGTAACTGTGTTTCGCCACGCCGCTGCCACGCTCGCGTAATTCATTATTGGTACGTGGAGAACGATAGCCGGAAATAAGCTGAATCGGTTTACGCGTGCCAATCATCGCCTGCAAACGAAAAATTTGATCGAATAAGCGAGGGTCAATACTTTTTACTTTATTCGCACGATAGTCGCGGAACAAATGATTCAGGCGAACTAATTCTTCCTGAATATAGTTTTTACCGTCGAAGAACTCAGCCTTAAGTTGTTCACCGGTATTTAAATTATTGAGTAATAAAATACGAGGACGTGGTGTAGAAAGCGTTGCGAACGCTTGCCCTGGTAGCATTGCCATTCCCATAGCAGCGCCACCTAAAGCCAACCACTTGCGACGATGAATATTAATTGGATCCATGAGATAAGTTGTACTCGGCAAAATGTCTGAAAATCACGCACCAAAGCGCACCGTCAGGCACCATAACCGCCATGGAAGATCGAGTCAACCCGCTACCCGCCAAGGTTGGCGGGTTATCACAGATTTTTATGACTAATATTTACAACATTACAAAAACTGTGGTTTTGCTAACTGCTTGCTAAAGTTGAAAAAGCCGCTCGGCTTGCGCAGCGATTTTGGCCCCTGAACGTACAGTGTCATCATAATTGTAAATATCTGTGCGGAACTGCGGCTTACCATCTTCCGAAACCCATGCTGTCAGATAATAGAGGCGAACAGGAATACGGTGACGTATCGGCACATATTTCGTATTCCCCTCTTTCAGAGCAGACGAAACTCGCGCGTCATTCCAACCCGCATCTTGAAGAAGCATGTTTGCCAGCGTCGAAGCTTTATTAACGCGGACACAACCTGAACTCAGCGCACGAATATCTTTTTCAAATAATCCGTGGTTTGGCGTGTCATGCAGATAAATAGCATCTTGGCTTGGCATATTAAATTTATAGCGACCTAGCGAATTATTCGCCCCTGGCGCTTGCTGAATTCGATACGGGAAATTACGCGGCGACACCGACGCCCAGTCAATCATATAAGGATTAACCACTTCGGCATCACTACTCCATCCAGAAAAAAGGCGATAACCGTGACGATCGAAATAACCGGGATCGTGCATAGCTTTAGGGATGATATCTTCACGAATGAGCGTTGTTGGCACGTTCCACGGTGGATTAACCACCACGTTATTCAGTTCGCTATTCATCAGCGGCGTTTTACGCGTTGGGCGCCCTACAATGACTCGCGATGAAAGTACTTCTGCGCCGTTCTGGTAATAAATCAACGAGTAGTTAGGAATATTGACCATGATGCCGGTATTCACTTCCCCCGGCAAAATACGCAAACGTTGTATATTCAACGCCAGCAAAGTAGCACGCGTTTGCGGTGATACGTTCAGCCACTCACGCGTACGCTTGCCAATCACCCCGTCGCTGGCTAACCCCTGCCACTGCTGAAAGCGCTTCACGGCTTCAACGAGCTCAGGCGTATAGCGGTTATCGATCACCGAAACGGATGCTGCTTTCGCTGGCTCAGCCTCTGGTGATGGTTGTTGCTTAGTCAAATCAGTCACTGCGGTGGTTGATGGGCTGATCACCGCATTAGGATCCTGACTCGCAGGAGATTGCAGCGGCTGTGCGTCAGGCACCGGCGTTGGCTTCACGCTAGCATCGCCTTCCAACATTCCAGTACGCTGTAACACTTCGCGCAGCGCAGGCATATCCGCGCTCAGGTCGCCCGGTTTCAAACTCGGCCCGTCACTCACCACAGGCCAAGGGCGCGCATCCGCTAACAGATTTTTTAACGCTTTATGCATCGCAGCGTACTGAGGATGTGCAGGCTCTAGCGATTTAACGAAGGTATTCAAACGACCATCACGGATCGACAACTGCCAGTTGTTTACCAGCGTTGTCGGCGGCTCTGCCATTGCATAAGGCACCGAGCTGTATAGCCAACTGCCTTTGGTTGCGCTCACGCCGGAAACAAATTGCAGGTAGCCCAGCATCGCATCAGATAAGACGGCATCACGCGCCATGCCACTGACATCGGGATTAGTTAGCGCCTGAACCCATTGGGTGAACTGAGGCTGAACGCCAGAGAGTGCAACTTCAGCCAGCTGCTGTTGAAATTGTTGAACCGCCGTACGATCCTGCCACATTGGCTGCATGTGATTCGCAGCGTAGAGCGAAGAAAGTTGGTTCAAATAACGCAGTGAAACGCCCTGTGGAAGCTGCGACAACAGCGCCGAACGCGATTGAGGTACACTCATGGTCGCCACTGAAACCACGGGTTGTTTAGCTACGTCTGCATAGGCTGGCATTACGCTCAGCGCCAATGCACTCATTGCTATTGAACCACCGACAACCATATGGCTTAGACGGAATCTGTTATTCAGCACCATCCCTTGCTCCCTAGTTAGCTCATAGACACCGAATTTCGGAGCCTTAGCTTAATTATACAAATAGAAATGACATTTTGCCGTTTCACTGTCGGTTGGTGCGTCAACAACCCAGACATTGCACGTTAATTATATGATGATACGTCACTGGCTATATTCTGCCAAAAAAAACGGCCTTATTTGAAGGCCGTTTGCGTTAATAATGATTTCAGTATGCGGAATTTACAAGAAATTATGTCTCAGATTCTTCTTGAGCCACTGATTCTATAGGACTTTTCTCAGGAGCAAAGCCTCTCAATCCCACAACATGAACATGTTCAGTGTTATTGAACACTTTACGCACCAGTTTATAGGTGGTGCCTTTTTCTGGGCTGATGTTTTCTGGTGCCGCAATAATTAGCTGCATTTCCAGACGTTCACACAGCTCGAACAACGTCGCGATAGATTTCGCATCCAGACGCGCAGCTTCATCAAGGAATAGCAGTCGGCATGGCGAAATATCTTTACCACGCAGGCGACGAGACTCTTCTTCCCAACTCTGAACCACCATGACCAGAATGGACATACCGGTACCGATAGCTTCGCCCGTTGACAGCGCCCCACTTTCAGCACGCAGCCAACCGTCTGAGCCACGGTTAACCTCAACTTCCATTTCTAGGTAATTACGATAGTCCAGCAGCTCTTCACCGATGGTTTGCGGCGTACGCTGTCCCATATCGATCTGTGGATTAAGACGCTGATACAGTTTTGCTAGCGCCTCAGAGAACGTCAGTCGGTTGCTGTTAAACAGATCCTGATGCTGCTCCTGCTGCTCTGACAATACCGTCAACAACGTTGAATGCGCTTCACGCACGTTAACATTCAAACGCACGCTATTTACCTGCCCGAAGGCCACCGTCTGTAGGCCTTGGTTGAGCATACGAATACGATTTTGTTCGCGCTGAATGGTTTTGCGAATAATGTTCGCCACGCTCTTCGAACTGATTGCCAGTTTTTGTTCGCGTGATGTCAGCTCTTCAGTCAAACGAGCCAGCTCAATTTCCATCTGTTCGATGGCATCGACAGGATCGTCGCTGCGGATAATATCCTGACGAATACGCTCACGCAGATGCTGGTAAACGGCAATGTAGAACTGGATTTTACGTTCTGGGCGTTTAGGATCTTCTGACAAACGCAGCACATCACGCAGATGTTCGTTGTCTGCCACGGCCAGTCGTAACGCTCCCAATGCCTTATCCGACATAGAACGCAATTCGTCCGCATCCATATAGGCAAGCTCGCGACGATGCAGACGACGTTCAACGCCGTTGTCTTTCACCAAACGCATCACCGCACACCAGCCCGCTTTCGCGGTGGTGACTTGTTCGCGGATCTGATGGTAATCGCGCTCAACCTTACGCAGGCGTTTTTGCAGATTATCCATTTCAGATTCACAGAACATGATCTGTTTTTCAAGCTGATTGCGACGCGCACGGTTGTTGCTTAGCGCGGTATGCAGCTCATCACGACGGATACGTGCACGCTCTTCCGCATTAGGATCGGCCTGAACCCCGATATCTTGCAATTCTTGCGACAGCTCTTTGAGCATGTCACGTTTAGCTTCAAACGAGCTTTTTAGCGAAGCTAAAACTTGATGATACTGGGCTAGCTGTGACTGTTGTTGACGAAGCTGCTCACGCGTACGGCTACGATCGGCTTCAGCATGCTCTAAACGCTGACGCAGTTTGTCATTGAGGTCAGAGTTTTCAGTCAGCATACCGGCAGAATCGCTATAGCTAAAGTGCGCACGACGCTGCACCACTTCCGTTAGCGCGAACGCCTGTTGCTTGGCCGTACGCTGATTCTGCTGAGCCTGCTGATAATCTTGACGTAGCTGTTCATGCTGTTCTGGATCGCTTTGCAATACAGAAAGCATCGGTTCCAGCTTAGCCAGATTGGTGCCGTGCTGTTGCAGATAGCGCGCAGCTTCCTGCGCCTCTTCGAGCTCTTCACGGATCTCTTCGACACGATCTTGCAGGGTTTCATCAGCCAACAAACCGATATGCGGCGTGAGCTTATGCAACAGTGCGACGCTCTCTTTGGCCTGCGACAACTGCTGACGCTGCTGTTGCGTCACGTTGTCCTGATTATTGAACTCACGTTCAATCTCAGTACGACGGCTGTTGATTTGACGTAATTCAGCTTCTGGGTCCTGCTCAAAGGCCACCGCTAAGTGATTGCCAATGAAACGGCTAAATGCTTGATGTAAACGCTGCGTTTTTTGCACATCAAATGACAGATTCGCATAACGCTCTGCCAGCTCATCGCGCTGTGCATACAGCGTTTCTAAGCGGCTTTCACGCGCGGCACGACCAAACAGCGGCACCTCAGGGAAACGAGAGTAGCGCCATTGACGATCGGCAGTTTTCACCACCACGGCACGTTCCAGTTCATCGGCGGCAAATACGCTGTCATCAAACGACTGCGGATCCCCTTCGATCAGATAGAGATCTTCTGGACAGTCTTCTAATCCCGCCAGATGCTCGCGCACCAAGGAAAGATCGGGAACAACAATCGCGTGTCGTGCCGGGCCATATAACGCCGAGAAATACGGCGCATCGTCGATGGTGACGTCATCGTAGATTTCAGACAGCAACACGCCACCAAAACGTTCGGCCAAAGCAATTAGGCGCCCATCTTCGGCACCGCTTGGCTGGCTTAAACGCTCGATTTGGCTTTCGATTTCACGTTTTTGATGAGCAACTTCGTCGCGTTCAACGGTCGATTCACGTTCACGCTCCAGCAATTGCTGCATCTGCTCAGTGACCTGACGACTGTCTGACAGCTCTTCGCCGCATTGTTCGCTCAGTTGGCTCAGCGCTTCCTGCGCGGCAAGCCACACAGGAGCCTTCGTCGTCAAATCTTTCGCTTTCGCCGTGATTTGCTCAAGCTCTTGGCGCAGCACCATACGGCGCTCGCTGGCTTCAGCCACATCAATCGTCAGCGTTTCAATGCGCTCTTCCATCTCACGCTGCGCATCATCCAGTTCTTCTGGCTGATACTGCTGACCAGTGCGTTTGCAGAAGTCTTGCAACAGACGCTCGGCATCTTGTTGCGAACGCAAACGCTGCTCCAATTCGGCCAAACGCATGCGTAATGGCTGCACGCGTTCCGACTGATGTTGAAGTGAAGACCAGTCACGTAATAAATCACGTCCCGCCTGCCATGCTTCACTACGGCTAACTTCGCCCACCAGCTTAACCACCAGCTGATAAGCATTTTCGAACTGTGAATGTGCCGCGCTGGCCACATTCATTTTCTGCTCAAGCTGCATCAGGATTTCAGTCGCTTCCTGCTCGCGCGCACTGAACGTTTCTAGCCACTCTTCGCTATTATCCGCATTGAGATCGGGCAACTGACACACTTGGCGTGCGCGTTCTAGCGCCTGTAGCGCCTGCTGGTATTGAATTGCGCGGGTTTGCTGAACGTCCAAGGCTTGTTGGTAATCGGCCAACTGACTTTTTAGTTCGTCAACTTCAGCTTCCGCGGCTTCTGAGCGGGCTTCATAATCGGCATGCAGATCGCTCGCTTCAGCCACTACTTCATTCTGTTCTTCTAAACGGTAAGTCAGCTCTTCCAGATCGCTCTGATAGCGCTCGATCTTTTCCTGCTGGCGCATTGCAGTTTGCACCAGATTTAAATGATCGCTTGCCGCCTGATAATCGGTTTCGAGATCGGATTCAGACCCGCTTTGCTCGGCTAACTCACGCGACATTTCCACATGACGATACTGTTCCGCCAACAGCTGTTTACGGCCACCCAGCAATTCACGGCGCAGTAACAGTGCCTGATCGAGGTGTATGCGTCGCTCATTGGCATGGCGCATATAGTCAGCAGAAACATAAGACGTTGCTTCGGTGATCAGATGTTTGAACAAATCACGGTCAGACTGCGTAACGCGAATCGCTTCCAGCGTCATGCGGTTTTCACGTAAAGCCGCTTCCATATCTTGGAAAGCTTTACGTACGCCGCTATTTTCTGGCAGCAAATAGTCACGCAGGGAGCGGGTAATCGCGCTGGAAATACCGCCGTAAAGCGACGCTTCAATCAGGCGATAAAACTTACTGCGATCTGATGCCGAGCGTAAACGGCGCGGGATCACACCCAAATCAAACATCAGGGAGTGATAGTCGGTAATCGAGTTAAACTGTTTGAACTGCACGCCTTCAATAGCTTCCACGCGCTCTTTCAGTTCGTTCAACGGCAGCACTCGAGCCTGACGCTCACCCACGGTTTGCGTTAGGATTTCCGTTGGCTGGAATGACGTTGGCAAGCCTTGAATAGTGAACGGTTTGATATCCACTTTTCGATCGCGCCCAGCAACCTGTTGCAGGCGAACGCCGACTAACACACGCTGATGGCGTGAGTTAACCACGTCAAGAGTGGCATAACAGACACCAGCGCGTAGTTTTCCGTGCAAGCCTTTGTCGCGTGACCCTGACGTTGCACCAGCTTCCGTGGTATTACGAAAATGCAGCAGCGTTAAGTCTGGGATAAGCGCCGTGACAAACGCCGCCATGGTGGTGGATTTACCCGCACCGTTCCCGCCGGACAGCGTTGTCACCAGTTCATCCAGATCAAAAGTTCGGGCAAAGAAACCGTTCCAGTTAACCAATGTCAGCGAGCGAAACTTTCCGCGTTCAATCATTCCTGTTCATCCTCCGCGTTGTCCGCGCTACCGTCTGCACTGGATTCGTTTTCTTCGTTTTCATCATTCAGTGATAACGTGTTTTCTAACGGCATAGCTTCACCGTCACGGATCATTCTCAACTGGGATTCACGTGGATCGTCACCGCTACGCACATCGGCACCAAAGCGGAACACTGCTTCGGTGATGCGGAATTTCGTGCTGTCATTCCCCATGAAATAGACCATGCCCAAACGGCGTAGACGATTTAATGAGGTACGCACTTTCTCTTGCAGCTTCTGGCGGTCGAGATCCGAGCCCGTTGAACGCTGGTTAACGTATTTCAGCAGCTTGTTTTCATCGGCCAAAGACAGTAACTCGTCATAGAGTTCCTGCTGGCTGAAAATGCCTTCATGCGCCAAACGCTCAGGGCTAAGGTAGAGATAACACAGGATTTTTCCGACCATCATATCCAGTTCAGACAGCACCGAACGCGGGATCAACGTGGTCGAACGCGGCCTGAGGTAGAAGAAACCTTCAGGGGCGCGGATGAGCTCAACGTTGTAACGGCTATAAAATAATTCAAGCTCGTCCTGAAAATCCATCAGGAAAGCATGGTTATCTAGCTCATCAATGCCGATGTGACGGCCGGATCGCAGTTGGCTATCCAGTGCAGGGAATAGCGGGTTAAACACCGCTAGCGCCAGTTTAGCTGGCATCATATTTTCAGTATTTGTCGATGACATGGGCCTGTACCTTGGCTCCGTAATCATTGATTGCCTGCCATTGAGCAGGTAATCCGGTGAAATCAGCTTCAGCCACACCTAAGCGAACCGCTTGGTCGACCAAAATTCTTGCCAAATCGAAATGACGTTGGCGCGGATACTGGGTTAGGTATTGGCGCAAAACCGCGCCTAAATCCAATGGACGCTGTTCTTTTTGATAAATCTTCAGCTCTTGTTCAATCATTGCTGCCAGCTGTTCACGGATCTCAGAGAACTCTTCGTACTCCATATCCGGAGGTAGTTCGCCGGTGACCTCTTCGTTCAGCAAGGCCAGCTCTTCATCACGCATGTCGAACAGACGATCGGCATTGGCGATAGTCAGAGCCCACGGATTATCAAAGTAGTTCTGAACTGACTGGCGTAAGCGCTGGGCAAAGACACGGTTTTTATCCATATCAATCGCGGTGCGGATAAATTTATGCACGTGTCTGTCATAGCCAATCCACAGATCGATAGTTAACTGGCCCCAACTGATAATGCGGTCTAGCTTGTTTTGCAGATCAAACACCAGTTTATCAACAAACGCCAAATCAGGATTATTCAGGTTGGCATCTTGGATACGCAGCAGGTTTGCCTGCAGCTTATCACCCGCCGCTTCCAGCGTATCTTGCAATTCACGCAAGGTGCCCGAGGTTTCCGAGAGCAAGACTTCACAGCTTGAGATGGCAGCACGCCAATCTTTATTCAGCAGCGCCGCGATATCTGCTTTAACGCCCTGCTGCTGCTCATCCATAATGCGCTGGGTTAAGTCAATACTGTCGAAGATCTCAGCAACAGAGTATTTCAGCGGGGCAAACACATTACGATGCCAATGATACTCATCACCGCCCTCTTCTGCCGCTTCGGCTGCGCTGCGTAACTCTTGCGCCACGATTGACAGCTGCATAGACAGGCGCAGCGTTGAGAACTCCCGCTGACGAATATAGTAATCCGTAATACCAATGCCTAACGGCGTTAAACGATAGATCGCGTTTCCGTCGGCTAACTCGCTGGTAAAGCGGTTGAGCAGGCGCTGCTTAACGAGATCGTTAATCGCATTGTTGGCACGGATGGCTACCGTTTCATGTGTTTGTTCAAAAGCTTTGCTGACGTGTCGGAATGCATCGATCAGTTCACCTTCACTCATCTCACCGTCTAATCGTTCGCTGTTCAAAGTGGCAATAGCCAAAATGAACGCCAAACGTTCGGTTGGAAGTGAAATTGAAAAGTCATTTTTCCGCGCCCAGGCAACCAGCTCCGGTACAGTCTGGGAGAAATCACTCATAGTTGGTCCTTCGTGTCGGGTTTGTGCGCCATCACATGGATGTAGCGCCCCAAACTCACAAAAGGCTCCTGACGACAATAACGCTGCTCCAGCGCTAATAGATCATCAAAAGCCTCAATTTGTTGCGTCTTGTCTCGTAGGTAATCATGGAATACCCGCACGCCCGTTTTACCGGAAATTGTCAGCCCAATGTCTTCAAGCCAGCCGTACACCTTTTGTGGATCCAACGGGTGGTCGGGTGACAACGTACGTGTCTTGCGTTTTTGCATCCCTTGATTGACGTATGCCGTATTGCCAATGATCACGTTTCGCATTAATAGACCATTGTAGTTATAGAACATTAACGACAAAGCGCCGCCTGACGTTAAACACTTCATCAGAGATGCTAGCGTTTCTTGAGGTTCAGCGACCCATTCCAAAACCGCATGGAACAATATCAGATCAACCGACTGTTCTAAATGCTGATGCATCTCTTGCGCAGGACTTTGCACAAAACGCATGTGTTGGATCACACCTTTTTCTTCAGCATAGGCCTGCGCCCGCTTTAGCATCTCACCCGAGATGTCACACAGCGTGATCTGATGACCGCGTGCGGCAAGCTCACAGGATACCTGCCCAAGCCCACCACCTGCATCAAGAATGTGTAAGGATCTTTGCGGGAGCTGCTTGAGCAACTGTTCCAGATCCTGCCATAACACTGCCTGACGGATTTTTCCTTTGGTCGTGCCGTAAATGTTGCGCGCAAATTTTTCAGCGATATTGTCAAAATTACGATCTTGCGTACCTCGACTCATGAATATGTCGGCTCCTGAATATTTGCACAGCGCACCACCAGAAAAATCTCCCCGTGAGGGACGCTTTAAACCTGCTATTTTGACACAGGCTGGCTTAGAATGAATCTTATCGGCCACATATTCTATCTAGATGTCGTTTTTTCATTCAGAAAGGCACCTGATTCATGCTGTTTACGCTAAAAAAGTTTATCGGCGGGCTACTTTTGCCCCTGCCACTGTTGCTGCTGATCGTCGCAGTAGGCCTGATTTTTATCTGCTGGACGCGCTGGTCTCGACTAGGAAAAATCTGCATTTCACTCGGTTGGCTTGGGATCTTGCTGCTAAGTCTGCAACCCGTCGCCGATAGATTATTAGCTCCACTTGAAAACGGCTATCCTACATTAAACCAAACTAGCAACGCAGATTACATCGTGGTACTCGGCGGCGGTTATACTTTTAACCCTGATTGGGCACCCAGTTCGAACCTGATCAGCAACAGTTTGCCACGCGTCACCGAAGGGATCCGCCAGCTTGAAATGAATCCCAATGCCAAAATTATTTTCACCGGTGCTGCGGCCATTGGCAATCCGGTGAGCAGCGCGCGCGTTGCCGCCAACGTAGCCGAAAGTTTAGGCGTTCCTGCTGATAAAATTATTGTGCTTGATAAACCGCGCGATACGCAGCAAGAGGCTAAAGAGGTGGCAAGGATTACCGACAAGCAGAAAATATTGCTGGTCACGTCGGCAAACCATTTGGCTCGTGCGCTACGCTTCTTTAAGGCCGAGGGGCTTAATCCGATCCCTGTTCCAGCCAATCAATTAGCTATTTCGTCGCCGTTAAACCCTTGGGAACGTTGGTTACCTTCATCGCTTTATCTTGGCCATAGCGAACGGGCATGGTATGAGACGTTGGGGAGTTGGTGGCAGGCAATCATCACGACAAAAGGTGAAAAATGAGACTCCGACTGATCAGCCTTTTTACGGCGATTATCGTATTTGAAATGCAGGTGGTTTTACTCGACTTGCTTTCTAAAGCTGAAAATATGCCGGTCAGCTTCAATCCGCTTAATGCTATCAGCGCGGTGGGATTTGTCCTCGGATGGACGACAGGGCTAAACACCGTGATGGCGCTGATCACAGCGGCAGTTGCTCTTTTACTTATCCCCGTTGGCGTCTATTGTCTTTGCCATGCTTGGCTTAGACAAAGACGCCGCTGAAGGTGATATCAATTACAGCCGATGCCTATTCACTAATAAGCATGCTAAACGATTGTGATGTTGCACGACCGAAGGTAAGTCAATGGTCTGCAATGTCCCTTCACGGATGACAACTTGCCCATTAATCACGCTGAAAGCCACGTTCCCTGGTGTACAGAAAACTAACGCCGCCAGCGGATCGTGTTTAGCCCCCGCTAGATTCAACGTATTGAGATCAAACGCAACAAAATCGGCCGCCATCCCCGTGGCTAAATAGCCAATATCGTCGCGGTTGAGTACTTTCGCTCCACCGCGCGTCGCCATCTCTAAAGCCTGTCTTGCCGTCATCGCATCGGGGCCGAAGCCAACCCGCTGCAATAGCAGCGCCTGTCGCGCTTCTGCAATCATGTTTCCTGCATCGTTAGATGCTGAACCATCAACGCCAAGGCCAACAGAGACACCTTCATCAAGCATTGTGCGAATCGGCGCTATACCCGACGCCAACCTCATATTTGAACATGGGCAATGCGCCACACCGGTGCCAGTTCTAGCAAACAACGAAATGCCTGCGCGATCCAGTTTGACGCAGTGTGCATGCCAAACATCGGTTCCAACCCACCCTAAATCTTCGGCGTACTGCGCTGGCGTCATGCCAAAATGCGTCTGGCTGTAACTCACATCGCTGTCATTTTCTGCTAGATGGGTATGAAGTGACACACCATGTTCACGCGCCATCTGCGCGGTTTTCACCATTAACTCGCGGCTAACGGAGAAAGGCGAACAAGGCGCCAATGCGATACGCAACATGCTATAGCGCTGGGCATCGTGATAGCTATGAATTAAGCGCAACGAATCTTCTAAAATAGCCTGCTCATTTTCGACCAACTCATCGGGTGGTAACCCTCCCTTGCTGCGCCCTACGCTCATACTTCCTCGGCAAGCATGGAAACGCATACCTATTTCGCGAGCGCCATCGATGCTGTCGTCTAAACGACAACCGTTTGGATAAACGTAGAGATGATCGCTGGAAGTGGTACATCCCGAAAGCATCAGTTCTGCCATCGCGGTTTGAGTCGAAACTCGGATCATCTCTGGGGTAAGTCCAGCCCAAATGGGATAGAGATTATTGAGCCAATCAAAAAGCTCACCGTCCTGCGCATCGGGTATCACGCGCGTCAGCGATTGAAACATGTGATGATGCGTGTTGATAAGTCCAGGAATAACAATATGTCCACGCAGGTCTATCTCTTCATCTGCTGGTGCAGCACAAAGCTCGTCACCACCAACGGCAACGATACGATTTCCCTCCACCAGCAGGCAGCCACCTCTAATTTCTCGTCGCTCGTCATCCATCGTGACGAGTAATTCCGCGTTCTTAAAGAGCAGCGTTCTTTTGTGCATTTTGTCTCTTCCTCCGCATAGCGATATATTCGCGCGTCGTGCTAAAGACCTCTCGAGCGGCCGTACTGTTTTCATTGACCTCTTGCAGCTCGCACTCTTTGCACCCAGGGATTTTTGCTTGTCTATCGCGGCCATTCAGGATCAAATTAGCGCCTATTGCCACAACGGTACCAATGGTAATCCCGCTGTGTAAGAACATCTCTGCGGCCTGTGGCATTTGTTGAAATAACTGCGGCACCATCACCGGTAACATGCCAAGACCGAGCGTTAACGCGACAACCATCCCATTATTGTTATTGCGATAATCAACCTGTCCTAGCGTTCGAATCCCTGAAACAGCAACCATGCCAAACATGACGATCCCCGCACCGCCAAGCACTGGTTTCGGCACAGCGACAACAAAAGCCGCGAGTTTAGGGAACAGACCAAGGGTGATAAGAATGCAGCCAGCCACGCCAACAATGAAACGGCTACGGACACCGGTCATGCTGACGAGTCCTACGTTTTGGGCAAAGGCCGCATAGGGGAACATATTAAAAAAACCGCCAAACAGCGTTGCTGAACCGCAGGCATAAAGACCGCGCTTCAATGTTTTTTGGTCGGCGGGACGGTCAACGATTTCCCCCATCGCCATCATCGATGACATGGTTTCTACCATCACAACCACCATCACCATACACATCAACACCGCAGGGAAAAGATGAAACTCGGGAACTGCAAAACGCATCGGATAAGGGAAGGTCATCCAACTGGTCGATGCCACTTGGGAAAGATCGAGTTTCCCCATGAAGTAATATCCCAACGTGCCAATGATGATTCCCACCAACACGGCCACATTCTTCAGCATCCCCTTACCGAAGGTGTAAATTAGCATCACGATGCCCAGCGTAAATAAGGCCATCAACAGCGAGCCGTAGCTGCCAAAACTCACGGCGTCCAAATCGCCACCACCGATCCATCCTCCTGCCACTGGTAGGATCGACAGGCCAATAAGCGTCACTATCGTGCCCATAACGGCTTTAGGGAAAAAGCGGACAAGCTTACACACGAAGGGAGCGCACAGTAACGTAAACATCCCGGCGACAATAACAGCGCCCGAGATCCCCCCAATACCATACTGCTGGCCGATAAGCGTCATCGGAATAAGTGCAGCAAAGGTGCATCCCTGAACAATCGGGAGTTTGCTGCCAATAATATTAAATAAGCCGATTGACTGTAGGATCGTACCGCAGCCACAGATAAAGAGATCGGTACTGATTAAAAATATAATTTGCTCAGGCGTAAACCCAACGGCTTTACCAATAATTAAAGGAACCGCAATGGCACCGGCATACATCACCAATACGTGCTGAAAACCGTAAACTAACATTTGTCCAACCGGCAATATTTCATCGACAGGGTCAACATTGGCTTTTTTTTGAGGGGAGGTTTGACTCTCCTGTAAATAATTTTCTATGTGATTAATCGCTTTCACAATAACTCCCTCTATCTGCGAGTATTATTTAGATATTTCATTTGATGGCATGTAGAAAATGGCCCCTCTCCATAATCTGCATCCCGGTTAAATCTGTTTATTCAGTTATTTCATCTTCGGCTTCTTTTTCACAGTTATCGCGATCTGACTCTTTATCTGGATGATAGCCATTGAAATAAAGATTGAGACTTACCGCACATACGGTTGCTAATAAAATACCGCTATGAAGCAACGGCTGAATCGCTGCTGGTAATTGACTAAAAAAGTTATGTGACACCGTAGGTATCATGCCGATACCAATGCTGATAGCAACGATGTAAAGGTTGTATCGATTAGTGCTGTAGTTAGCGCGTGAAAGGATACGGATCCCCGTAGCCAGAACCATTCCGAACATTACAATGCCTGCACCGCCCAACACAAACTGTGGAATAGAGGCAACGATAAGCGCCATTTTAGGTATTAAACCGAACAGAATTAAAATTCCGCCCGACATAACACAAACCCAACGGCTGGAAATACCGGTTACGCTGACCAAGCCTACGTTCTGTGAAAAAGACGTATGTGGGAAACTATTAAAGAGTCCGCCAATAACGGTACCAATTCCATCTACACGTAAACCGCGAATAATATCCGCTTGTTTAGTTGGCCTGCCCACAATATCGCCAAGGGCAAGAAACATCCCCATCGACTCAATAAAGGTGATCAGCATGATAATAGTGAGCGTAAGAATACTGACGGGTTCAAATGTAGGCATGCCAAATGCAAACGGCTTTATAGGAGCAAACCAAGCGGCGTTATCTAATCCAGCAAAATTCACTTTTCCCATAGAAAAAGCAATGGCAAAACCAAAAAGAATGCCGAGCAGTACGGAAATATTACATAGGAAACCTTTGGCAAAACGAGTCACTAGCAGAATAAAAACCAGCACTAACAGCGAGGTTCCAATATATATTGGGCTACCGTAATCAGGATTTCCTTTTCCGCCGGCGGCCCAATCAATACCCACTTGCATAATGCTAATACCGATAGAGGTAATCACCACGCCGGTAACCACCGTCGGAAACAGTGGCATCAGCCGCCCGATCACGGGAACAAGTAATGTGGCAATAATGCCCGACGCTATTGTGGCGCCGAATATTCCCGTCAGACCGATATTAGGATCAGCACCAATCGCCAGCATTGGCGTTACCGCAGCAAATGTGACAGACATAATAACGGGAAGACGGATACCGGCGAAACGACCAATCCCCAAACACTGCAACAGCGTCACTACGCCACAACAGAAAAGATCTGAGCTAATTAAAAAAGCGATTTGGTCTTTGGGTAAACCTAAACTACCGCCGATAACCAAAGGCACGGCAACGGCACCAGCGTACATCACGAGAACATGCTGTAAACCTAGCGTGAACAGCTGTGCAATCGGTAGCCTGCGCTCGACGGCATCGTCTAACGGTATACTTTTACTGTGTTCTATTTTTAGGTGCGGATTTATGACGCTCATGGACACATCACTCCTTACGGCTCGGCTAAATGGTGGGTTAACCAGCTACGATTCGAGAGCCCTTGCTCCCCTATTTACGGATGTACAGCGTTTTCATCAGCGCAAATAGTTTTAGAGTTGATAGAACACATCAGTTATTTGCGCACATGCCAACTATGCACAGAGCATGCGAACTTTTATTTATTGGAGGCTAAATAGGGAGATAAACGAAATAATTGCGGGCGGTATCACATTTGATACTTAATAAGAGGTTATATTTCAGCGAAATTAGCGGGCGAAAGCATCATCGAGGAATGAAACCGAGCGTTTATTGGAACACTAAAATATCAAAGTGGTAGCAGTTTGTATCATTATCAGATTATCACCTCTCATAGTGATTGATAATTAACCAGCAACCTAATTTGGCTTGCTGGTTTTCATGCTCAAATACAGCTCACAGTCACCCCAACCAAGGGAGCAGTTGCTGAGCTGCGCGTTCCACAACCGGACGATCTACCACGCCAGTATGTAAATAGCGCCCAATTGACTCCCACAGAACATATAGCCAGCGGCGTACCATAAAATCCTCGCTCACGGGGGCTTTCTGCAAATAGGAGTGAAGCAATTCGGTAGCCATACCATCTTCGCTCAAACGGAATAGATCATACTCACGCGGAGCCCAGAGCATCATTCCTGGATTCAGCATGGCAAGTAGCTGATCGCTTTTGGGATCTTTTAACATGCTTCTTAGCGTTAAGTTGCCATGAACCAGCACGCAGCTATCGTCAAAGCCCGCAAACAGCTCAGGCAATTGTTCTTTACTTCGAAACAAAATACGGCGAGCTTCAATGCTTAAATCAGACGTTGGCATATTGCCAAGCGTGGCCCAGATGACCTCCAAGCGCTGTGCGTACCAAGCTGGCCAGCGATTTTCCTGTACGCTGTCAACGTTACCCACACAACCGTGGCTATCAATGCGATGCCAAGAGAGGATCCCTTCTGCAATTTGGTCTTTTAAGCACGACCAGCGCTGCGGCGTTCGTGTCGGCGCTTCAACAGAAACACCGCGCAATCGTTCAATTAATAATACTTCTTTGAATGGGGACTGATGGGTTGTGAGGACGCCATAAACCGTCGGTAAGCGGATATCGCCCTGCCGTGCAAGCATCGACAGTTTGTAAGCTTCCTGTTGGGCAATTCCTTGGCATAAAAAAGTTTTTGCCACCAAAGGTAAAGGCGTACCCTGCTGATTATAGAGGGCAAAAAGGCTGGCATACGGCTGTTCACTGATCTGTTCTAAGCGGCCAATTGACTCACCAAGAACAACGCTAAGTTCGGCTTTTAAATGATCCATGTTGTGATACAGGTTTTGCTGCATTGCGCGGTACCTTTTTTCACCAGATAGAAAGTTATCATGGCGGATTTATCAAGGTATTGTATTCGACTAGATCAAAAGAGCGTGCACTTGCACGCTCTTAATTTAAACATAAACGATTGGTGATAAATCAGCTTATTGAGCCGCCGCAAAAATAGCACGAACGGTTTCCAAATCTTCAATGGTGTCAACACCAGGGCTTGGCGCGGTTTGCGCAACATCCACATGAATTTTTTCACCGTACCAAAGCACTCGCAGCTGCTCGAGCATTTCAATCTGCTCAAGATCGCTAGGTGCCCAAGTAACATAGCGGCGAATAAAACCAGCACGATAAGCGTAAATACCAATGTGGCGCAGGAAAACGTTGCCAATTTCATCACGTGATACCGCAAAGCGATCGCGATCCCAAGGAATTGTGGCGCGTGAGAAGTAGAGCGCATAGCCATTTTTATCACAAACGACTTTTACCGCATTTGGATTAAACGCCTCTTCGCTAGTCGTAATCGGTACCGCCAACGTGGCCATACCCGCTTCGCTACCGGCCAAATTCTGCGCCACCTGACGGATAATGGCTGGCGGGATCAACGGCTCATCGCCTTGAATGTTGACGATAATCTCATCATCTGCAAAGCCACATTTTTCAATCACTTCAGCCAAACGCTCGGTGCCAGAATGATGATCGGCTCGCGTCATGCAAACTTCCCCGCCCGCTGCTTCTACAGCTTGCTTAACATCTTCATGATCGGTAGCCACAATGACGCGCGCAGCGCCAGACTCCAGCGCTCTTTCCATAACATGCACAACCATCGGCTTGCCGCCAATATCGGCTAAAGGCTTGCCCGGTAGGCGTGTTGAAGAGTAGCGAGCAGGAATAATAGCAATAAAACTCATCAGATTATTTCTCATCCACTGGAAGTTGGCGGGCTTCATTCTCGAGTAATACTGGAATACCGTCACGCAACGGATAACCTAGGCGGTCCGCTTTGCACACTAATTCCTGATTTTCTTTATTGAAGTAGAGTTTTCCATTGCAGACAGGGCAAGCAATAATTTCGAGTAAACGATGATCCATGATTGTTCCTAAACGAGTTCTTGTATCAGCGAAAAAGCATGATGTAAGGATAACCCGCAACAGCAAAATTATCACGGCTTGTATGACCATACGGCCAAAAACCGTTTAATGAACCGCTCTATCTATCAGATTGATAACCCAACATCTCATTATGACGTTTGTTTGGGTTTGGGGCGTTTTCTCTCTAGAAACACAGAAATCTAAACTGTTCAAAAACCATACCAACTCACCGCAACCATCCCGCTGTTATGCGAGACAAATCACATATTAGGCGCACCGATGGTCCGTTTTTCCGTTGTGGCACAAGTGTTGAATCTAATTCAATCAGCCATGGATAGCGTCGAGTATTCCCCCCTCAAACTCGCCACTTTTCATTACTTTTAATCACTGCTAACTCTGATGACCAGCCATAACAATCTGGTTCGTAATAGCGTTACGTAATACGTAAGGAGATACTCATGAGTGCGCCAAGCACCTCATCATCAATCCGTCGCGTTGATGGACTGGCAAAAGTCACTGGAACAGCCGTCTACGGCAATGACATTACCCTACCCGGAATGTTGTATGGCGTGTGCCGCTATGCCGATATTGCCGCAGGCAAAATTGATAAACTCGACCTTAGTGAAGCATTAGCGATTCCAGGCGTCGTCAAGATCGCAACATATCAAGATATCCCCGGCGAGCCCGTCGTTGGCATCATGGTAAAAGACTATCTTCCTATTATTAAAGATGAAGTTGTTTTTCACGGTGATGTCATTGCGGTTATCGCCGCAGAAACTTATGAAGCCGCCTGTCTGGCAGCAGATAAAATTCATATTTCTTATACGCCTTACGCGCCCATTACCGACGTTGAACATGCACTAGAACCCGATGCGCGGCTTATTCATCCGGAAAGAGGGAATAACATCGCGGCGCATCACCACACGATTAAAGGCGATATCGATGCAGGATTCTCCGCCAGCGCACATATTCTTGAACGCGAATATGAAGTTGGTTTTCAGGAACATGCTTACATTGAGCCTGAAGTGGTGCTCACTTGGCTCGATCCCACCGAACGCCATTTGATTATCTCCGGTTCAATCCAAAATCCACACCGTGTACGCAGCTTTGTCGCAAGATTTATGGGTTGCCCACAAGGACATATCAATATTAAGCGCGCGGTGATGGGCGGCTCGTTTGGTGGTAAAGACGATATTATCGATCATCTTGCCTGCCGCTCTGCGCTACTAACAACGCTAACGGGCAGACCGGTTAAATTTTGTTATACCCGCGAGCACTCAATTTTAGAAAGCTGCAAGCGCCATCCCTATAAAATGAAATATAAGGTCGGGCTGGATGATTCGGGCCAGATCTTAGCCATGAAGGTCGATATCCTCGCCGACAGCGGAGGGTATGCAGCTTCAACACCTTTCGTCACCTGGAGAAGCTCGGTTCAGGCTGCTGGGCCTTATCGCATCCCTAATATTCGTATCGATGTGACCGGCGTATACACCAACAACAGCTATACCTCTGCCATGAGAGGTTTTGGCTCACCACAGGTGGTATATGCCAACGAATCATTAATGGACGAAATCGCCGAGTATTTAAAGATATCCCCCGTCGATATCCGCCAAATTAACGCGTTAAAACAAGGTGATGCGTCGATTACTGGACAAGTTTTTGACAAGCATACCGTATCCGCCCTTGAGGTTTTAAGTAAAGCGGTTACCTCAGCTGAGTTTGATAGCAAGCGCCAGCATTATGCTCAACTCAATCAACAAGGTGGCGTTTATCGCTATGGTATTGGACTGGCCCTCAGCTACCGCGGATGCTCTATTGGTGCCGAAGGTGTCGATACTTCAACCGCGCTGGTGCAGGTGAACGAAGACGGCAGCGTAAACATCGCGACTTCCGTATCTGAGAATGGCCAAGGGCTACAGACCACCATGTCGCTCATCGCCGCAGAGGCTTTTGGCATTCCACTGTCTGAAATCATGTTTAGCGAACCACCCACCTCCGTGATTGGTGACGGCGGTTCTACCGCCGCAACACGTGGAACGCTCGTCGGCGGCGGCGCGATCCTTGACGCTGCGGTTAAAATTAAGCAACGCATTTTAGGCGTTGTAGGTGACGCGCTGGGCACGAAAGAATTAGATAATACGCTGTGGGCAAACGGGTTTATCAGCAACAAAAATAACCCATCACAAACGATAGATTTCAAAACAGCCGTGAACAAAACCAAATGGGCTAGCGTGAGTCTGACCGAATATGGTTGGTTTGTACCACCGCCGATTCACTGGGACGAGGAAAAAGGAACCGGTAGCCCTTATTTCACTTGGGTTTATGGCTGCCAAATTGCCGAGGTGCGCGTCAACACCAGCACAGGGAAAACGGATCTTCTCCACGTCACGGCTGCACACGATGTGGGTCATATTATTAATCCAGTGGGTTTCAATGGGCAGGTCAGCGGCGGAATAGCGCAAGGGTTTGGTTATGCGTTACTTGAAGACTTTAACATTGAAAACGGACAGGTTAAGTCAGAAAACTTTGATACCTATCTACTGCCAACCATTAAAGATATCCCTGAAATTACTATTATCGGCGTAGAAAATCCCGATCAGGCAGGCCCTCTGGGTGCTAAAGGCATCGGAGAACCCGCCACTGAATTAGCCGCAGCGGCCATTAACAACGCCCTTAGCTTTGCCTTGAACGCTCGCTTCAACAAACTGCCGCTGACCCTTGAGCAGGTTATTTTAGGTTATAACCTCAAAAAACCAGCCAGGCAAAGTGAGTTAATGGTTGAAACCGATAACAAAAAACAGGTTTTGCGTTTAACTGATGTCACAGTTACACGAGCCAAAACGCTGCCGGAGGCCTTAGCGTTGCTTGCTCAAGATGACGTTAGCATTATTGCTGGCGGCACCGATGTTATCGTTCAAGGACGTTTACAGACCAAGGCCATGAATCTTATTGATATATCGCGCATACCTGAATTGACGCAGATTACCGAAGATAACGGCGCTGTCGTCATTGGTGCGGCGGTGACATTTAACCGTATCGTCGAGCACGAATTGATTCGAGAACGCTATCCCCTGCTCGCACAAGCATGCAAAACGGTTGGTTCAAACCAAATTCGTAACCGCGCCACTATCGGCGGCAATATGGTTAACGCCGCCCCCTGTGGTGATTCATTGCCTCCTTCAATTATCTATGATGCCCAAATTGAGCTGCAGTCGCTTGATGGTGCACGACGCATGCCGCTGTGCGAGTTCCTACAGTCAGGATATAAAACACAGCGTAAGCCTAATGAGCTGATGACTAAGGTCATATTGCCACCACCGCCAAACCCAAGGCCACACGCTTTCTATCATCAGTTGGGGCGTAGAAATGCGCTGAACATCACTCGTCAGAGCCTAACCTGCCTAATTGCTTGTGACGCAGATGGCATAGTGAACTATTGCCGTTTAGTCGATGGAGCGTTGTTTAGCAAACCACAGCGGCTTCTCGATATCGAACGCTGTTTACTAGGCCACCGACTCACACAGGAAACAATCGATCTCGCCAGCCAGCTGTTAGAAAAGCTGATTTATGCCGCTATCGGCAAGCGCTGGTCAGCCGCCTACAAACAACCCGTGTTTATTAATATGTTCCGCGACATGATGGTGGAAGCCACCGATTCTCTCTATCAATCAGAGCTGGCATAAGGAGTTGATGATGAGCAATATCAAAGTGAAGGTAAACGGCAAGCTGATTGATGCGCAGGTAACAGGGCAAATGCGCCTGCTCGATTTCGTGCGAGATGAACTGAGCTTAACGGCAACAAAGGAAGGATGTGCCGTTGGTGAGTGCGGCGCTTGTACCGTTATCATGGATGGAAACGCCGTTTGCTCCTGTTTAGTTTTAGCTGAGCAATGCGACGGTGCTGACATTACCACGCTCGAAGGATTACGTGACGATCCTATGACTCAAAAGCTTCAAAATGCATTTATTGAGCATGGCGGCGTGCAGTGTGGCTTCTGTACGCCAGGCGTTCTTGTTAGCGCATCGGCATTGCTGGCTAAGCACCCCAGTCCCAGCGATGAGCAACTCATGGATGCGCTTGAAGGCAACATTTGCCGCTGTACGGGTTATCAACCAATCATTCAGTCGATTCATGCCGCGCTGAAAAGCTAAAGATCGTCTTGATTTGCCACATTAAAAATCGGCCTAGTGCCGATTTTTCTTTTTATTAACATCAAACACACTTAAACAAAACATGTTGCAGTTGGTTTTGCAGAGGAGTAAATTATCAAACGTGATGCATATCACAATTTCCTGCAAAAACTAGAAAGTAAGATACATATGAAACTGCTGCATAAAATCATCGCGATGTTCGCCAATTACAGTAACTGATTGGCTAAAGGGCAATGGAAACAACCATTGCCCTTTTTGGTCTTTAGGCCTGCTGTAATACACTATCCAACAACCAGCCATCACCCCAATAATGGCGCCAATCATCTGGCTGATGCTGGATTTTAACTTCGGTCGCCTGCTGCCAAGTCGCAAAAAGAGTAATAGCAGCTTTCAGCTCCGCCCTCTTTTTCTCCGTAAACCGTACCCCTTTTTCTTGATGGAGTGATTTAAGCTCCAGCACCATTTCTTTACGATGCATTTTGGCATCGATCCGGCCAACTAAAGCGCCACGCTGAAGTATCGGTAGCGAAAAATAGCCAAAGGTTCTTTTAGCTTCAGGGGTATAACATTCTAAGCGGTAATCAAAACCAAATAATTCAGATGCACGCCTTCGATCCCAAACAACAGGATCAAAAGGAGAAAGCAACGTGGTATGCGTTGCCTTTATTTCGTTGTTTTGTGCTTTTGCTAATAAATGCGCAAGGCTGTGGTGAATGTAGTAGTGCTCTTGGGTTTCCAGTTCACGCACTGCGATTATCTCTTGGCTGTCCAACAGATTATTTATCGTCTCTTTAATATCAATTTTCTTCAGTCGATAATAATCGGCTAGCCATTGCGCTTTAAATGCACCTAAGCTGCGTGCGCTATTGGCTATCATTTGTTGCTGAGCAAGCGCAGGGCTAATACCGTGTACATCATCATTCCACTCTGGCATAACGCGTTCAGGCAAGTCGTAAACGCGGTGGAAATTAATTCGCTCTTTCACCATCAGTTGACCACAGGAAAACAACGTTTCCAGATGCCGTTTCTCGGGTTTCCACTCCCACCACCCACTGGTTTTTTTATTCTTCGCGCTAAAATCGGTGGCTTTAACAGGTCCGTTATGGCGGATCTGTGCCAGAAGCTCGCTAATGTCATCTTGATGCTTCAAATGCCACTCTGGGGAATATTTCCATCCCAAATTTTCCGGTGACATCATCTGCGGGCGAACTAGCCGATAATCCTCTTTTGGGATAAAGCATGCCTCATGCGCCCAATATTCAAAGATATCGCCGTTGCGTAAAGCCTCATTCAGCCACTGCTCGGAATACAAACCCAGACGCGAAAACAACACCAGATAGGGACTACGAGCGACAACGTTGATCGTATCAATTTGTAGCAAACTCATTTGACGTATGCACGCGATCGCATCAAGAGGCGTTGCTTTTCTTCTGCGCGGTTTATCTAAACCTTGAGCATGAAGATGCAGGTTTCTAAGCGCACTTAAAGGTAGGGATATTTCAGCCATCGTAGCCAGACGAACCTCATGATGAGAAAGCCGGAAAGATGATTATACGCAAAGCATATCGAGTTGCAGCAAGGAAGGGAAAACAGTTCAGCCAGCGTGAAGATGCGTAGGGAATAACGCTGGCTGATACGATGTCATCAGTAGGCGATGACGTCTTCTGCGGTGAGACCGCGACTACCTAGGTAAGTTGAGAATTCAACGCGCTGACCTTCTGTCAGTAATTTTTTGCGTGAATTAGCAATGCCTGAACGATTAACGTAGATATCATTTCCACCATCCAGTGGAGAGATAATACCGAAGCCTTCAGACTGGCTGTACCATTTTACGAGACCCATTTTCAGTGTCATATTTTTTTACCTTATATTTACATCCCTCTAAATTCTAGTTCAGATTAGGATGTGTAGCTCATATTCAAGTTATCGTTAAGAACCTCTTCGAGCGGATTATTAAAAACAAAAGCCCGCCAGTGGCGGGCTTTCTGGTCTTGTTACTGACTCCGCAGAACGCGCTAACACCCTTGGGGCTAGCTTACTGCGATAACGATCAGTTCAGTATCAAAACAAGTTCTCTGTAATCTTACAGAGCAACAACATTCGCAGCAGCCGGCCCGCGCGGGCTGTCCTGAATGGTGTATTCTACACGCTGGCCTTCGGCCAGAGTTTTGAAACCTTCGCTAGCGATAGCAGAGAAATGTACGAATACATCTTTACCGCCGTCGTGCTGTTCGATGAAACCGAAGCCTTTGCTTTCGTTAAACCATTTTACCTGACCGGTCTTCTTAGTCATTTGTATTACCTTTATAACTGATATCACTTAAAAAATTTGCCCTAAGGCGTAGGGGCCGAGCTCAGAAAGATTACTTATGGATGGCACTAAGAAGGTGGTTCGTCTAACAAGCGGAATCGGAAGATAACGTCTTAAGGAGGAACTGCTTTATCTCATGTCGTGCATAAATAGGTCTATATCACAGGCCGCAGTCATTTACTCATAAAGGTGATTGATGAGCAAGCCTTTCTTTTAAAAAAAATGACGCTACGGAAGTATTTAAACGCAAAACTATATGCATCCGAAGATAAAAGCAGCAGATTTATTTGTTAGCACTTGATAATTAAAGATTAGTTTTAATCAAACTCGTAATTTTTGCTAACAATTCATTCCCTTGTTCAGCTGGGATTTCTGCATTAACGGGTAGATACCACCAATTAGGCTGAGCAAATTTACGGCATTTTACGGCGTCTTTTTCTGTCATTAACAGCGGCTGTCCTTCCGGTGTCAACGCGCTTAATGTCTGCAAGTCATATTCTTGGTGATCGGCAAACGCGACCGTATTGATCACTGGCGTACCCAATTGGCTCAGCGTAGCAAAAAAGCGAGGGGGATGCCCTATTCCTGCCATTGCAACAGCTGGGGCTAAACTATCGGCCGCACGGCGTTCACCAGTATGAACATTCACTAAAATACGCCCCGCCAGCGTCATAGGTATTTCACCCGTTGCTGCCTTTCCACCATTAGTGATAACGGCATCAACACGACGTAAACGCCCTGCTCGCTCCCGCATAGGGCCAGCAGGTAACCACCAGCCATTGCCAAAACGACGAATGCCATCCACGACAACCAGTTCAACATCACGCGCCAGCGCGTAATGCTGTAGGCCGTCATCGGTGATGATGACGTCTACAGGAGCATGCTGAAGTAAAGCTTTTACTGCATCGCTACGCTTAGGCGCAACGGCAACTGAAGCCCCCGTTCGTTGATAAATGAGAACGGGCTCGTCTCCCGCTTGCGCCGTTGACGTTTCACTATTCAATAATAGAGGGTAATGATCCGAGCGCCCACCATAGCCACGCGACACGACGCCCACGCGAAAACCACGAGTCTGTAATTGTTCAACCAGCCAAATAACCACGGGTGTTTTACCATTGCCACCCGCAGTTAAGTTACCGACCACAATCACGGGGCAAGGTGCTTTCCAGCTTTTTAACCAACCCATGCGATAAAAAAATTGGCGGATACCGCTCACTAGGCCATACAGCCAAGAGAGCGGTAACAGGAGCAGGTATAAAGGCGATTGCCCAGACCAGATGCGCTCAATCATTGCCCGAATTGCAACCTATGCAGCTGAGCATACGCCCCATTCTTCGCCAATAACGTTGCATGATCGCCACGCTCGGCAATGTAGCCATCCTCAACCACGATAATTTCATCAGCTTTTTCGATAGTTGATAAGCGGTGAGCAATAACCAACGAAGTACGGTTTTTCTGTAATTCATCTAGCGCGGACTGAATTGCACGTTCAGACTCGGTATCTAGTGCGGATGTCGCTTCATCCAAAATAAGAACCGGACTATCGCGCAGCAACGCACGAGCAATAGCGATACGCTGGCGCTGCCCACCAGACAACAATACGCCGTTTTCGCCAATGACAGTGTCTAAACCGTTGTCCATTTTCTCAATGAAGTCCATCGCATAGGCCATGCGAGCCGCTTCTTCAATTTGTTCACGGGTATAAACTTCATTACGCGCATAGGCGATGTTGTTCGCAATAGTATCGTTGAAGAGATGAACATTTTGCGAGACCAAACCTACCTGATTACGTAGAGAACTCAGCGTATATTCACGTAGGTCATGCCCATCCAGCAGGATCTCGCCCTCTTGGATGTCATAAAAACGCGTCAACAGATTCGCAATCGTTGATTTGCCGGAACCTGAGCGCCCCACTAAGGCCACGGTTTTATTCGCAGGAATTTTAAAGCTCACGTTTTTCAGCGCAGGGGCGCCTTTATTGTTGTAGCTGAAGGTCACATCACGAAACTCGACATCACCCTTAGCACGTTTAACTTCCAGCTTACCGGTATCTTTTTCCTGTTCAAGATCCAAAATCGCAAACAGCGTTTGGCATGCTGCCATACCGCGTTGGAATTTAGCGTTGACGTTAGTCAGAGACTTCAATGGACGCATTAACGCAATCATCGAAGAGAACACCACGGTAATAGTACCCGCCGACAGCGTATCCATGACCGACGGAATACTGGCTGCATACAGCACGAAAGCAAGGGCAAAAGAAGCAATCAACTGAATAACCGGGTCTGAAACAGAAGACGCAGCGACCATCTTCATATTTTGCTGACGCATCCAGTTACTGGTTTTGTCAAAACGCTTGCTCTCTACTTCTTGACCACCAAAGATCAGTACTTCTTTATGACCCTTTAGCATCTGTTCGGCGCTAGTGGTCAATGTGCCCATCGTGTTTTGCATATTCTTACTGATGTTACGAAAACGCTTCGACACCATGCGAATCGCAATTGAAACCACAGGGGCAATTACAATCAGAATCAGAGATAACTGCCAGCTGTAATAAAACATCATACAGAACAATGCAATAATCGATGCGCCTTCACGCACAACCGTAATCAATGCATCGGATGACGAAGAGGCAACCTGCTCAGAGTCATAGGTGATTCGCGATAGGAGCGTACCCGTCGACTGCTGGTCAAAGAAGGAAACCGGCATACCCATCATATGGCTGAACAAGCGACGACGCATATTCATCACCACCTTGCCGGCCACCCAAGAGACGCAGTAGCTGGAGATGAAACCAGAAATCCCGCGTACGATCATCAATCCAATAACGACGAATGGCATCCATTTCAGAATATCGGACCCTGTCTTGCCAAAACCATCATCCAATAATGGCTTTAACAAGGAGAGCATGTAGGCATCACTACCCGCGTTAATTACGAGGGCAACTGACGCAACAATCAGGCCTGCCTTGAAAGGAGAGATCGATGGCCATAAGCGACGAAATGTTTGCCAGGTCGAAAGATCTTTGTCATTCAGCATTTAGTTAACCAGCTTAGGATGAAATAGCGGATCATTTTACTCATTATGGCTCCTTACGCCAAACCAACCGTGATACCAACGTGGATTTAATTGCGTTTTTAGTTCATTTATTCGCCAATTATCTGTTTTTGCCGTCATTATGACCTCTCCAGCATGTGCAGTATCATGCCAATGAATATTTTGTGCGCGATAACGCGCAGTCACTTTGGGCGAAGGAAAATGCCACTGAGAAAATCGAGCCGAGGAACTTATTGCTTCGTTTGGCTCAACCGTGCGCAGAAGTAGGCTACTCGACGAGGTATTGCTGCCATGATGTGGAACCTGCAAGATATCTGCCTTAAGCTGCTTTCTCCAGCGCTGTACCAATTGAGTTTCAGCTTCCGTTTCTATATCTCCAGTAAGCAGCATTTTACGCTCTCCCAATGCAACCATGACGACACAAGAATCATTATTTTTCGGGACAGCAATCTGATGTGGTGGCCAAAGCACCGTAAAACGCACACCTTGCCAGACCCAATCACTACCAATGTGGCAGGAGAAATCCCGAGGATCGGGGCTTCTAACCCACGCTAATGGAAACGCATGACTAAGAGAATATCGCCCCCCACTATGGTCTGAGTCGCTATGGCTAATAACCATTCCATCCAGATTCAGCCCATGCCAATTTAAGTAAGGAATAATTTCGCTGGTGGCAATATCTCCGCCGTCCCATTTATTACCCGTATCATACAAAATTGCATTACCGCGACGTTCGATAAGCACCGCCAGTCCGTGCCCCACATCCAGCATATGAACACGCAGCTCAATATCATCACTCTTTTTAGCACCAAATATCCAAAGATAAGATACGGCCTGAACTACACACCAAAGCGGCAAGCCTACTTTAGAAAAAGAAAAATTCATAACAAACAGGGTTAGGAAGCTCAGGCTTATCCAGAGCCCGCCGGTGCTACTATCTGTCCAGAGCATAGGCACACTTGTTAATCCCCATTGCATCATATCTAGCAGATATCCTGCCGCGTGCCATGCACCTAACGGGTCGTTCCACCAACAGGAGCCTATACCCACTAAAATCAACGGCACAACAAGATAAGTGACCAAGGGCACGGCAAAAAAATTGGCCCACAGCGCACTCCCGCTGATGCCATGAAACAAAAAAATTTGTACGGGCATCAAGCACAAAGCGATGCCAAACTGCAGATGTAATAGCCTCAACCAAAAGAACCGTTTCTGCATTTGTAACGATGAAGGCAATGGCGCCAGCCAATACCAAAACAAAAGGCTGGAAACTGCCATCACAGATAGCCAAAAACTATCAGACAGCAATACAAGCGGATCCCAAACAACCATAAGACAGACCACATTCAGCAGATATTTTTTGGGCGGGATAAACTTTCCCCAAACGCCATAGCCTGAGATAAGCAGCATCGCAACACCAACGCGAATGGCCGGAGGATTGGCTCCTGCAAGCCACACATAAACCCAGCCAACGCCCATCATCATTGCCATTGGAAAATAGGGATTGATCCAGCGAAGAGGAAAACACAGCTGTATCGCCCTAGCTACACACCATCCCAGCATCGCCGCTAAAGCAATGTGTAACCCAGAAATGGCGAGCAAATGAGACAAACCATTTATGCGAAAAAGTGAATTCTGCTCGCGTGTAAGTAGCGCTCTCTCACCAAAAGCCAATGCAACGATAATGGCCTTAGAAGATGTATCCGGTATTGCTTTTACCGATCTGCTTATAATTTGTTGTCGCCAACCACAGCCAATAGACAGCCGTTGGTAAGCCGTCGGCATGCCTTGTAAAACAATATGATGCCCGACTGATGTTCGTTGTGCGTCGTATCCGCCTTGGTTGAGACGTCCATGAACGGGCCGCAAGCGCGCGGTTATCGCCCACCGCTGCCCAGCGCAAAATGGATAGCGTTCTGAGTTCCAATATAAGGTGATATCGAATCTCTCTTTCACATCTTGGCCATTAACCGTTGAAACGCGAAACGTTACCTTGTCCTGTGGCGATAAAACGCCAAGCGCTACGCTTATAACGTTTCCCGTCAAATTGACAGGCCGAGAAATATCATACTCCAGAGGTGCTAGTACGTTCTCCGCGCAAGCGTTCCCCCATGCCAGCCCCAGTATTACAAATGCAATTTTTCGAAAGCGCCCAGAACAAATACAAAAAAACAGCAACGCAACAGGCAAGGCCCCATAGGCATAATATTTTGCGGGCAAGCTAGGAAAAAATATTAACGGCAGGCAGCCTAACGCAGCACAATGAATACTCTTATCCCATGTCATTCTCACCGGTAATGCCTCTTATTAAGCAGATACGGCATGTTGGCTGAAGTGAGTGAAAGTAAAAATGGCCTGCATTGAGTAATGCATAAGAGATTGAAAGGAATCGTAGTAACAGAGTTTGGCTGGACTTTTTATTGCGAATAGCATCGCAAGTTTCGTCAGAAAACGTTAGTTGTGCAGAGGTTTACGAATGAATTTTAGATATGAAAACGGCACCCGAAGGTGCCGTTTTAGACTCTAAGCAGGTTGCTTAAGCGTAGATGTTCGCCCGGTCACGTAGTTCTTTACCAGGTTTAAAATGGGGAACGTATTTACCTTCCAGTTCCACTTTATCACCAGTTTTAGGATTACGACCGACGCGAGGCGCACGGTAGTGAAGTGAAAAACTGCCGAATCCACGGATCTCAATGCGTTCACCGTCAGCAAGCGTTGTTGCCATATGCTCAAGCATTTCTTTCACTGCATCCTCAACCGCCTTCGCAGGCAGGTGTGGTTGCTGGCTAGCAAGTCTTTCAATAAGTTCGGACTTGGTCATATTTCCTCCAAGCTATTTCCCCTCATTGGGGAACGCACTTTGCAGCTTAACTACCGTTACAGGGCGGCCGAAACCGCCCTCATCATTATTCGCCTTTAGCTGCCTTGAATGCTTCAGCCATAGCGTTAGAGAAGTTAGGTGCATCTTCCTGTTTGTTGTTAACAACAGCGATTGCATCTTTCTCATCAGCTTCGTCTTTAGCACGTACAGACAGGCTTACAACGCGATTCTTGCGGTCTACGCCAGTGAATTTAGCTTCAACTTCGTCGCCTACGTTCAGAACCAGAGTGGCATCTTCAACGCGGTCACGGGAAGCTTCAGAAGCACGCAGATAGCCTTCTACGCCATCAGCTAATTCAACTGTAGCACCTTTAGCGTCAACTGCAGTTACTTTACCAGTAACAATTACACCTTTCTTATTCATAGAGATGTAGTTGTTGAATGGATCTTCTGCCAGTTGTTTAACGCCAAGGGAGATACGCTCGCGCTCTGCATCAACCTGCAGAACAACTGCTGCGATTTCGTCGCCTTTCTTGTATTCACGTACTGCTTCTTCGCCTGCAACGTTCCAGGAGATGTCAGACAGGTGAACCAGGCCATCGATGCCACCGTCCAGGCCGATGAAGATACCGAAGTCAGTGATAGACTTGATTTTACCTTCAACGCGGTCGCCCTTGTTGTGGGTTTCTGCGAACAGCTGCCATGGGTTAGATTTACACTGCTTCAGACCCAGGGAGATACGACGACGTTCTTCGTCGATATCCAGAACCATAACTTCCACAACATCACCAACGTTAACAACTTTGGATGGGTGGATGTTTTTGTTGGTCCAATCCATTTCGGAAACGTGAACCAGACCTTCAACGCCTTCTTCGATTTCTACGAAGCAGCCGTAATCAGTCAGGTTAGTCACGCGACCAGTCAGTTTGGTACCTTCTGGATAACGCTTAGCAATAGCTACCCATGGATCTTCGCCCAGCTGTTTCAGGCCCAGAGATACACGAGTACGTTCGCGGTCGAACTTCAGCACTTTAACAGTGATTTCGTCGCCCACATTCACGATTTCGCTTGGGTGCTTAACGCGTTTCCAAGCCATATCAGTGATGTGCAGCAGGCCGTCAACACCGCCCAGATCAACGAATGCGCCGTAGTCAGTCAGGTTCTTAACGATACCCTTAACTTCCATACCTTCTTGCAGGTTTTCCAGCAGCTGATCGCGTTCTGCGCTGTTCTCAGATTCGATAACGGCACGACGAGAAACAACAACGTTGTTGCGTTTCTGGTCCAGCTTAATGACTTTAAACTCAAGCTCTTTGCCTTCGAGGTGCAGAGTGTCACGTACCGGACGAACGTCTACCAGAGAACCTGGCAGGAATGCACGGATACCGTTCAGCTCGACAGTGAAGCCACCCTTAACTTTACCGTTGATAACACCGGTAACAGTTGCAGCTTCTTCGTAAGCTTTTTCCAACGTGATCCAAGCTTCATGACGCTTAGCTTTCTCACGGGACAGCTGAGTTTCACCGAAGCCGTCTTCAACTGCATCCAGAGCAACATCAACTTCGTCGCCTACCTGAATTTCCAGTTCGCCCTGTGCGTTTTTGAACTGTTCTGCTGGGATTGCAGACTCAGATTTCAGACCGGCGTCAACCAGTACGATATCTTTGTCGATAGCAACAACAACGCCACGAACGATGGAACCCGGGCGGGTTTCGATTGTTTTTAAGGATTCTTCAAAGAGTTGAGCAAAAGATTCAGTCATATTGATAATCTTCAGGGTTCTTTATTTTAACGTCCATCAGGCATCCTGCTAGATGGGGTTGTTTAACATGCCCCGCGACAATCCATAGCGGCAGGGAGGGTAATATTATACATCGTTCAGCAATATTAGCTGAACAAATTTATCAATAACAACAATAGCCATAATGTAGTTTAACATTATGGCTATCGGCTTATCCTTATCGGTAAGCTTTGCTTCCCGCCCTACTCGGCAGAAAGTTGTAATGTCTGCTTGGCATAAGCCAGTGCTTTTTCAATCACTTGCTCGATAGACATCTGGGTTGAATCCAGCATCAGCGCGTCCTGCGCAGGAACAAGCGGTGCCACTGAACGATTACGATCGCGGTAGTCGCGTTCTTTTATTTCGTCCAAAAGGCGTTCAAAGTTAACACTAAAGCCCTTCTCCTGCAACTGAAGCATGCGTCGACGAGCACGCTCTTCAGAGCTCGCATCAAGAAAAATCTTAACCGGCGCATCAGGGAAAACCACGGTGCCCATATCACGACCATCGGCGATAAGACCGGGGAACTCCCGGAACGCACGCTGACGACGTAGCAACGCTTCTCTTACACGCGGAAATGCAGCAGCCTGAGATGCCGTACTGCCCACGGATTCGGTGCGAATTTCATTACTCACATCTTCGCCTTCAAGAATGACCTGTAACTGTCCATCCTGTGCCACGAAACGTACGTCAAGATGTGCAGCCAATGGCACCAGAGCCTCTTCTGACGTGATATCGACTTGATGATGCAACGCAGCCAGGGCAAGAACGCGATAGATCGCGCCGGAGTCTAAAAGACACCAACCCAAAGATTCAGCCAACGCTTTACACAAAGTCCCTTTACCCGCACCACTCGGCCCGTCAACGGTAATTACCGGAGCTATTGCCGTCATTTTTCTCTCCTTTCTGGGGGAAACAACTGCCCGCATAGACTTTGCCTACGAAGGCTTGGGTGTGCTCTGCTATGGCGCGACGATATATTTGCATCTAGGCAGATTTACCATAGCAGGACACACACATCGAACGGCGCGCATTATACGCCGATCAACGCCTCACTGTTACCCTCAACGATGCTGGTTGCTGGAAAAACTCGCACCCACAGACACACATGTGTTCCATAGTTTAGGCGAAAGCGATGCAATGAGACGCGAAAAATCCTAGTTAATCGGTTGCGAGGGGGTTATGTGACAACGTACAAAAAAGGAAGGGTCTGAATGAACAGACCCTTTTTAGGATTTGGACTACTGGCTTAGCCGAGCAAACTGCTGGAAATAGTCTGGGAAAGTTTTCGCCGTACATTTAGGATCGAGAATCGTTACTGGCGTATCCGACAGCGCAACCAGCGAGAAACACATCGCCATACGGTGATCGTTATAGGTGCCAATCTCAGCGGCTTTCAGATGTGCGGGAGGCACTACGCGGATAAAATCATCGCCCTCTTCAACTTCAGCGCCCACCTTGCGCAACTCAGTGGCCATCGCGGATAAGCGATCGGTCTCTTTTACACGCCAGTTATAGATGTTGCGGATAGTGGTTGGCGCATCGGCAAACAGAGCGGTGGTGGCAATAGTCATTGCCGCGTCAGGAATATGGTTCATATCCATATCAATGCCATGCAGTTCGCCGCGTGAGCATTCGATAAAATCATCGCCCCAGGTGATTTTTGCCCCCATAGTCTCCAGCACATCTGCAAAGCGAATATCACCTTGCACGCTGTTTTTACCAATTCCGGTTACACGTACCGTGCCACCTTTAATTGCAGCCGCGGCGAGGAAATAGGATGCTGACGACGCATCTCCTTCGACGAGATAATCGCCAGGGGAAACATAGTGTTGTCCACCCGCGATACGGAAGACCTGATAATTATCGTTCTCAACGCTGACGCCAAAACTGCGCATCAGCGCCAAGGTAATATCAATATAAGGTTTCGAAACCAAATCACCCTTAATGGAGATAACGGTGTTCTGCGTGGCCAACGGCGCCATCATCAATAACGCAGTCAAAAACTGGCTGGAAACCGAACCATCAACCTCAATATCACCACCGGTATACCCACCGCGTAGGCGCAGAGGCGGATAGTTTTCTTGCTCCAGATAATCGATCTGGGCTCCACCTTGACGTAACGCATCAACCAGATGCCCAATTGGGCGCTCTTTCATACGCGGTTCGCCGGTGAGGATCACATCCCCATCACCCAAACATAACGCAGCAGCAAGTGGGCGCATGGCCGTTCCTGCGTTACCTAAAAAGAGTTCAAGCGCGCTATGTGCTTTTAGAGCACCCGCGTTGCCAGTAATTTCGCAGCGGGTGTGCCCATCGGATAATTGGAAATGAATACCCAGTTGCTTTAACGCAGTTAGCATATGGCGAACATCATCGCTATCAAGCAAATTATGTAAACATGTCGTTCCACTCGCCAGAGCCGATAGCAGCAACGCTCGGTTAGACACGCTCTTAGAACCAGGTAAATTTATCTCACCGGAAAAATGTGCAATAGGTTGTAAAGTCAGGGAATCCAGCATCAAACTCACTCCAAATTTTCAGTTAATGCAGCGAATCCCATCACTGCAAATAAATCATTACATTGTTGTACCGTTTTTCGTGACGGCTGTCATCTTTCTTATACACAAACAAAAAACCCCGGCATGCCGGGGTTTAAAACCGATGCAGCCTCATTAGCCATGGCGACGTTCAAAATCCGCCATAAAGTCGGTCAGTGCTTTAACACCTTCAATCGACATCGCATTATAAATAGACGCTCTCATCCCCCCCGCCACGCGGTGGCCTTTCAAAGCAACTAAGCCAATTGCTTTCGCTTCCTGCAAGAACAACGGATCTAATGCAGGATTTGCCATCTGGAACGGTACGTTCATACGTGAGCGATTTTGTAGTGCAACGCCGTTACGATAAAAATCACTGCTATCAATCGCGCTATAGAGCAAGTCGGCTTTGGCTTTATTGCGTTTTTCCATCTCAACCAAGCCGCCCTGCTCTTTCAGCCATTTAAATACCATGCCTGAGAGATACCATGCAAAGGTCGGTGGTGTATTGAACATAGAATCGTTTTCAGCCAAAACGGTGTAGTCGAGAATCGATGGTAATTCTTGGCGCGCTTTGCCCAGCAAGTCCTCACGCACAATCACTACGGTGATCCCTGCTGGGCCGATATTTTTTTGCGCCCCAGCATAAATCACGCCATAGCGGCTAACATCAATTGGGCGAGAAAGAATGGTGGAAGAGAGATCGGCAACCACGATTTTATCGCCAAAATCAGGCTCTTCATCGATGGCGATACCATCAATAGTTTCATTTGGGCAGTAATGCACATAGGCAGCATTGTCACTCAACGTCCACTCACGCATTGGCTTGATCGCTTGAAGGCCGTTGTCGTCGGTTGTTTTTATATCAACAACGTTCGGCGTGCAGTATTTCTGCGCTTCATTGATAGCGCTATGCGCCCAGTAGCCACCATCCATGTAGTCGGCTGTGTTGTTATCGCCCAGCAGATTTAACGGAACAGCGGCAAATTGCGCACGCGCACCGCCATGACAGAATAGAATTTTATAGTTCTCAGGAACCTTCAGCAGAGAGCGTAAATCTTGTTCAGCCTGTGCCGCGACCTGCATAAACTCTTTTCCGCGGTGGCTGATTTCCATGACCGAAGTGCCTAGGCCATTCCAGTTACACAGTTCTTGTTCAGCACGACGCAATACCTCAACCGGCATCATTGCTGGGCCAGCACTAAAATTGTACACCTGTGTCATTTTGCCTCACCGCTCTTCGCTATATTTAGTCAATTGTTTACATGCCGGCAAACCCATCTATAAGGATGATCAGCCCACATCGATATCGAATTTATTCACATCTAATTTACTTTATCATTTGGTTTTATCATTCGCGCGCTCAGGCTGCAACGGTTATTGGTCACTGTCCCCAACGCGCTAAACTATGCGCCACCAAGGTGCCACCAAGCCACTATAGGCGTTTTAAAAATAAAGTTCTGCGTCGGCGTAAGACCAAAAAACTTTCATTCTTTTTTGTGTTTATTTTTAGTTTACCCGACTGTTATTTTTAGCCTCTATCCAGCATTGATTTCCACATCGCGAGCAGACTGGCGAGTCCCCAACTGCTTGATGCTCAACCAAGCTACATTCGCTGCACGCGTAGGTACCTTTATCTACAATTTTATCTACTTTTTTAATGCAGCCGTTGGGCAAAACAGGCAGTCCATAACGCACATTATCGTCATCAAAAAAATAGACGCTGATAGACCCATTAACTTCAAGAATGGCCAGTCGCACTTGGCCCAAGTGTTCAACGCCCTCTTGCCTCAACTCCATAAAGAACTCATCGTGAGTAATATTTTCACGGTTTAGGGTTTCCCAGATAAACGTACCGTCACGGATAATGACCAGTGGTTTACCTTCCATCCAAGTCTGAATTCTTGCACTTTTAGACATCAAGAACGTTGAAAAACGATAAAGCAGCATGATGCAAATAAAGACGGTAAATACCGGCAGCATAGGAACATCATCATAAAACGCCACGTCGCCCGCCGCAGAACCTAACGTGAGGATGACAACCACTTCAAACAGCGACATTTGCCGTACGCCGCGACGCCCCGTCATTTTGAGAAAAATAAAGACCAGAAAGAATGTGAATAGGCAGCGCACCGCAACTTCCGCAAGAAAACCTGGCGGCACCTTATCAAAGGCCATACGTTTTAAATCAAAGGATTGCATCAGAATGGATGTCCATTTGCCTCAAGTGGTGAATATAGCTTAGACGGCAACAGACAAAGGGGAGCGGGAACACTCCCCTTTTAGAGAGAACTTAGTACTGATTAAACATCTGCTGGATCTGTTTTGGATCTTTAGTTTGAGTCAGCGCCAATTGAAGCAAGACACGTGCTTTTTGCGGATTGAGCGTGCCTGATGCGACAAAGCCATATTTCACGTCATCAATTTCTGCATCTTCCGTGGTTGACCCAGAAGGAACACGTGATGAGCGCACGACGGCTACGCCGTTATGTGCCGCAGTGGCTAAAGTATCAAAAATAGATTTGTACAGATTGCCGTTACCAACCCCCGCACTCACAATCCCTTGATAGCCCGCCTCAAGCAACGCTTTTGCAGGCAGATCCGACGCGTTGGCGTAGTTGTATACAATGCCAACTTTTGGCAATGAGGTTAACTTGCTTACGTCAAATGGGGTTTGTGTGGTGTGTTTACGCTCAGGCGAGCGCTGGTAGTCCACTTTGCCATTGTGAATGTATCCCAATGGGCCGTAGTTAACCGCTTGGAATGTTTGCACGCCGGTGGTGTTCGTTTTGGTCACGTCACGACCATCCAGCACGGTATCATTCATCGCCACCAGCACACCACGTTTGGCTGAAGCCGGATCGGCGGCAGTCACAACGGCGTTATACAGGTTGAATGGGCCATCCGCGCTCATGGCAGTTGATGGACGCATCGCGCCAACCATGACCACAGGCTTATCGCATTTTACGGTTAAATCGAGGAAATAAGCCGTTTCTTCCATGGTATCGGTGCCGTGAGTGATCACGAACCCATCGGTTTTATTGCAATCAGCGTTGATTTTTTTGGCAAGTTTTAGCCACACATCGTCATTCATATCCTGCGAACCGATGCTGACTACCTGCTCACCTTTGATGTTAGCGATATCTTTCAGCTGAGGCACCGCATCAACCAACGATTCTACGCCCACTTTCCCAGCGGTATAATTTGATTTTGTTGCTGAGTCACCGCCCCCGGCGATAGTCCCGCCCGTTGCCAAAATGGTGACATTAGGCAACGCAAAAGCCGCGCCACTAAACCCTGAAACCAACAGCGCTAGCAAACTTACTTTAACCAACTTCATTCGATTTCTCCTATTAGATAACTGCATGAATTATCTTTTATATCCATAAAAAAAATGTGACATTCCCTATGGATATGGAATTCATGGAGGAATAGGCTAAAAAAACGTATCATGCCGTTTTTTGCAGCTAACAAGTGACTCAAATGACGCAGACCTATATTCCCGGCAAAGATGCCGCGCTGGAAGACTCTATTGCACGCTTCCAACAGCAATTGACCGATCTTGGGTTCAATATTGAAGAAGCCTCTTGGCTAAACCCTGTTCCACATGTTTGGTCTGTACACATCCGCGACCGTGATTGCCCGCTTTGTTTTACCAACGGCAAAGGCGCCAGCAAAAAAGCTGCGCTGGCCTCGGCACTGGGTGAATATTTTGAGCGCTTGTCGACCAACTATTTCTTTGCTGATTTCTACCTTGGCCGTGAAATTGCGCAAGGGGACTTCGTTCACTATCCAAATGAGAAGTGGTTCCCTGTTCCTGCCGACGACAGCCTGCCAGAAGGCATCTTAGATGAGCGCTTGCATGCGTTTTACAACCCAGAAGGTGATGTAGGCGCACAGGATCTTATCGATCTGCAATCCGGTAACGTCGATCGCGGCATCTGCGCGCTGCCGTTTACCCGCCAGTCCGATCAGCAAACTGTTTATATTCCAATGAACATCATTGGCAACTTATACGTTTCAAACGGCATGTCTGCGGGCAACACGCGCAACGAAGCGCGCGTACAAGGCCTGTCTGAAGTTTTCGAGCGTTACGTAAAAAACCGTATCATCGCAGAATCTATCAGCCTGCCAGAAATTCCTGCCGAGGTTTTAAACCGCTATCCTGAAGTGGTTGAAGCTATTGCAAAATTAGAGCAGGAAGGCTTCCCTATTCTGTCCTATGATGCTTCGCTCGGTGGTCAGTATCCGGTTATCTGCGTTGTGCTGTTTAACCCAGCCAACGGCACCTGTTTTGCCTCGTTCGGCGCCCATCCTGACTTTGGCGTAGCCCTAGAGCGGACGGTGACTGAGCTGCTACAAGGCCGCAGTCTGAAAGATCTCGACGTCTTCACCGCGCCAACCTTTGATGATGAAGAAGTCGGCGAGCATGCCAACCTTGAAACTCACTTCATCGATTCAAGCGGTCTGATTTCTTGGGATATGTTCAAGCAAGACGCCGATTATGACTTTGCTGATTGGTCGTTTAAAGGTACCACCGAGGAAGAATTCAGCACTTTAATGAGTATCTTCGAACAAGAAGATAAAGAAGTTTACATTGCAGATTATGAACATCTTGATGTCTATGCCTGCCGTATCATCGTTCCGGGCATGTCTGATATCTATCCTGCCGAAGATTTGCTGTTGGCCAATAACAGCATGGGTGCGCACTTACGCACTCAGTTGCTTCAGTTACCGGCTTCCAATCTGCCGAAGGAAGAGTATTTACAGATCATCGAACAACTCGATGACGAAGGCCTCGACGATTTCACCCGTGTACGTGAACTGCTTGGTATCGCAACCGGCAAAGACAACGGCTGGTATACCCTGCGCGTGGGTGAATTAAAGGCGATGTTGGCATTAGCGGGCGGTGATTTGGAGCAAGCGCTGACATGGACCGAATGGACTCAGGACTTCAATGCCTCCGTATTCAGCCCAGAACGCGCCAACTTCTATCGCTGTCTACAAACCTTGCTGCTGTTAAGCATGGAAGAAGAACGCGATCCTGCGCAGTATTATCAGGCATTCAGCCGCATGTATGGCGCAGAAACGCTCGAAGCGGCTTCGGCGATTATCGCCGGAGAAGAACGTTTCTATGGCCTTCCTGCGATTGACGACGACTTGAAAGCCCTCCCTGCGCATCAAGCGCTGCTACAGGCGTATCAAAAACTTCAGGCCGCAAAACGCCGTTATTGGTCTAAATAATAGGCTCATTGCTCTAAGCGAACATCTGCACGCGTATACCGGTGCAGATGTTCTCGACCAATAAATACGCAAATTTGTCGGTTCCTTTCCTCCAAACGCACTTATCATCACAGTAAAAAAGGCACAACGACTATCATACCCGTATGTCTTTGCACGGTAAGTTTGGCCGATGAGCTCTTCTACTATATGTACTGATATATGAAGTCGTCATTTATATGTAATTTAATTGTTGTATATAAGTGATCTTATTGCTGGCATTGCAAAATAATATATTCAATTTGATCGAATTCTTAAGTTATTTATTTACCTTTTACACTATCTGTTAGCGTGCCCATTCAACTTAGCGTGTAAAAATTAAAAAATATTTTTTCCTTTTGAATTCAACAAGTTTATTATTTAACTTACTGTTTTTAGGGGTATTTTGGGTAGGCTAGTTCTGCGCATCATGATCCAGATCAATTTTTGCCGTATACTGCTTTGTTAGTATCTCCACGCTGATTAATATTAAGAGAGAGTTAGTGTGAAAGCTGACAACCCCTTTGATCTACTACTACCAGCAGCAATGGCCAAAGTGGCCGAAGATGCTGGCGTTTATAAAGCCACTAAGCACCCGCTGAAGACTTTTTATTTAGCGATCACGGCTGGTGTCTTCATTTCTATTGCTTTCGTTTTCTACATTACCGCGACAACCGGCACTGCTGGTGTACCTTTTGGCTTTGCCAAGCTGGTTGGTGGTATCTGTTTCTCTCTTGGCCTGATGCTTGTTGTGGTTTGCGGGGCTGACCTGTTTACTTCAACCGTATTAATTGTCGTTGCCAAGGCCAGTGGGCGCATTACCTGGAGACAGTTAGGCCTCAACTGGTTAAATGTTTATGTTGGTAACCTGATTGGTGCACTTTTCTTTGTGGCACTGATGTGGTTTGCCGGCGAACACATGACAGCGAATGGCGCATGGGGTCTCAATGTGCTGCAAACAGCCGATCACAAATTGCATCATACGTTTGTTGAAGCCGTTTGCCTGGGGATCTTGGCCAACTTGATGGTTTGTCTCGCAGTTTGGATGAGCTATTCCGGCCGTAGCCTGATGGACAAAATGTTTGCAATGGTTTTACCGGTGGCCATGTTTGTGGCGAGTGGTTTTGAACATAGCATTGCAAATATGTTCATGATCCCATTAGGGATTGTGATTAAGAATTTCGCAGCGCCGGAGTTTTGGCAAGCCATTGGTGCTGCACCAGAACAGTTCTCAAACTTGACCGTTAGCCACTTCATTACCGATAACCTGATCCCTGTCACGATTGGGAACATCATCGGCGGTGGCTTACTGGTTGGTCTGACATACTGGGTTATTTATCTGCGCGGTGGCGATAAGCACTAATTACGTGCTTTACCACAGCGCCGGGTTTACAAAGAAATCCACACTAGAAGGTAGGTGTTAAATGTCCGAGCTTAATGAAAAACAAGCAGCCGCATGGGAAGGTTTCACTAAAGGCGACTGGCAGAATGAAGTCAACGTTCGTGATTTCATCCAGAAAAACTACACCCCGTACGAAGGTGACGAATCCTTCCTGGCTGGCGCTACTCAAGCGACGACCAACCTGTGGGATAAAGTCATGGACGGTATCAAAATTGAAAACCGTACCCATGCGCCGGTTGATTTCGATACCAACGTAGCTGCAACCATCACCTCTCATGATGCTGGCTACATCAGCAAAGACCTGGAACAAATCGTTGGTCTGCAAACTGATGCGCCTCTGAAACGTGCTCTGATTCCGTTCGGCGGCATCAAGATGGTTGAAGGTTCATGTAAAGTTTACGGTCGTGAACTTGATCCAATGATCAAGAAAATCTTCACCGAATACCGTAAAACTCACAACCAGGGCGTGTTTGACGTTTACACCAAAGACATCCTGAACTGCCGTAAATCTGGTGTTCTGACTGGTCTGCCAGATGCGTATGGCCGTGGCCGTATCATCGGTGACTATCGTCGTATCGCCGTTTACGGTATCGACTTCCTGATGAAAGACAAATACGCTCAGTTCCAATCACTGCAGACCAAACTGGAAAACGGTGAAGATCTGGAAGCGACTATTCGTCTGCGTGAAGAAATTGCTGACCAGCATCGCGCTCTGGGCCAGATCAAAGAAATGGCTGCCAAATATGGCTGCGATATCTCTGCTCCAGCTAAAAACGCAAAAGAAGCTGTACAGTGGACTTACTTCGGCTACCTGGCTGCGGTTAAATCTCAGAACGGTGCTGCAATGTCCTTCGGTCGTGTATCCAGCTTCCTGGATATCTACATCGAACGTGACCTGAAAGAAGGCAAACTGACTGAAGAAGAAGCTCAGGAACTGATTGACCATCTGGTTATGAAACTGCGTATGGTTCGCTTCCTGCGTACTCCAGAATATGATGAACTGTTCTCTGGTGACCCAATCTGGGCAACAGAATCCCTGGCTGGTATGGGTCTGGACGGTCGTACTCTGGTTACCAAAAACAGCTTCCGTTTCCTGAACACCCTGTACACCATGGGTCCATCTCCAGAGCCAAACATGACCATCCTGTGGTCTGAAAAACTGCCTCTGGCGTTCAAGAAATTTGCGGCTAAAGTTTCCATCGACACCTCATCTGTACAGTATGAGAATGATGACCTGATGCGCCCTGACTTCAACAATGATGACTACGCAATTGCTTGCTGCGTAAGCCCAATGATTGTTGGTAAACAAATGCAGTTCTTCGGTGCTCGTGCAAACTTGGCTAAAACCATGCTGTACGCAATCAACGGCGGCGTCGATGAAAAACTGAAAATGCAGGTTGGCCCGAAAGAAGCGCCAATGATGGATACCGTACTGGACTATGACAAAGTCATGGAACGTATGGACCACTTCATGGACTGGTTGGCTAAACAGTATGTCACCGCGCTGAACATCATCCATTACATGCATGACAAGTACAGCTACGAAGCATCCCTGATGGCTCTGCATGACCGTGACGTATATCGTACTATGGCATGTGGTATCGCAGGTCTGTCTGTTGCTGCTGACTCCCTGTCTGCAATCAAATATGCGAAAGTTTCTACTATTCGTGACGAAGACGGCCTGGCTGTTGACTTCGACATCGAAGGTGAATACCCGCAGTTTGGTAACAACGACCCACGCGTCGATGATATCGCTTGTGATCTGGTAGAACGTTTCATGAAGAAAATTCAGAAACTGACTACTTACCGCAACGCGGTTCCTACTCAGTCTGTTCTGACCATCACCTCTAACGTGGTTTATGGTAAGAAAACAGGTAACACCCCAGATGGTCGTCGCGCTGGCGCTCCATTCGGTCCTGGTGCTAACCCAATGCACGGCCGTGACCAGAAAGGTGCTGTAGCCTCTCTGACCTCCGTTGCTAAACTGCCGTTTGCTTATGCTAAAGATGGTATTTCTTATACCTTCTCTATCGTTCCTAACGCTCTGGGTAAAGACGACGAAGTTCGTAAAGCTAACTTGGCTGGCCTGATGGATGGTTACTTCCACCACGAAGCGAGCATCGAAGGTGGTCAACACCTGAACGTTAACGTTATGAACCGCGAAATGCTGTTAGACGCGATGGAAAACCCTGAGAAATATCCTCAGCTGACCATCCGTGTATCTGGCTACGCTGTACGCTTCAACTCTTTGACCAAAGAACAGCAGCAGGACGTAATTACTCGTACTTTCACTCAGTCCATGTAATTACCTGCCAGCTTAAAATGGCATAAAATAAAGGCTCCACTTAGGTGGGGCCTTTTTATTAAGTGTGAGATAATAGCTGGGTCGTTTCGGCGAGCGAACAACTCTACGAAAATAATTCAGTGATAAAACGACACCCTTAACTGTTTTGCCGGGTTGCTATAGCTCCCCCTATACTCAAAACATACATGCCGATGGACATCAGGCAAAACAGTTATCAGCAAGGTATTGATGCCCGCTGTCGATATCATTGCCTTTTTAGACTGCTATTGATCAGTCAATTTTGGAGAAAACCCCGCAATGTCACTTAAAGGTCGCATCCACTCCTTCGAATCCTGCGGTACCGTAGACGGCCCTGGGATCCGCTTTATTACCTTCTTCCAAGGCTGCCTCATGCGCTGCCTGTATTGCCATAACCGAGATACTTGGGATACGCACGGTGGTACTGAGATTACCGTTGAAGATTTGATGAAAGACGTCGTGACCTATCGTCACTTCATGAATGCTTCAGGCGGCGGCGTAACAGCTTCCGGCGGTGAAGCCGTCCTTCAGGCTGAGTTTGTGCGTGACTGGTTCCGTGCGTGCAAAGAAGAAGGCATTCATACCTGTTTAGATACTAACGGCTTTGTTCGTCGTTATGACCCCGTGATTGACGAACTGCTCGACGTTACCGATCTCGTCATGCTGGATCTTAAACAGATGAACGACGATATTCACCAGAATCTGGTGGGTGTTTCAAATCATCGTACGCTGGAATTTGCCCGCTATTTGGCAAAGCGTAACCAGAAAACCTGGATCCGTTATGTAGTCGTGCCTGGGTGGTCAGATGATGATGCTTCTGCCCACTTGCTCGGCGACTTCACGAAAGACATGAAGAATGTTGAGAAGATTGAGCTGTTGCCTTATCACGAACTAGGCAAGCATAAATGGGAAGCCATGGGTGAGGAATACAAATTAGGTGGCGTTAAACCACCAACTCACGAAACTATGGAGCGCGTAAAAAATATTCTCGAAAGTTATGGGCATAAAGTCATGTATTAATGATTTATGTCTTTTGGGCTGGTAAAAATACCAGCCCAATTAATTATTCCGCCCGTGATAATTTCTTTTGGTTTCCTGCTGCAATACTCCTTACCGCCCTTCATATTGATATTTATTGTTATTTGAAACATTCCTGACTGAATACAAACACAAAGAAATAGGCATAAATCGCCTCAGTAGTCATTTTTTATGAATGTTTAACATTCAGAGTTTTATACTACTCCATAAGCACCCAGCTAAATTATTTTCCTAATATTCCTAACAGAATTTAAGTAATGTGATGAGATGGGGTGGATTATTAGACTTTCTTCTAAGCAGTGACTTCCCTGATTTGCCCCGATACACTGCCCATACACCCGCAAACGATAGGTGTTAAATGATAGGCTTTTAATTTCAGTCTATTGCGGAGTTGTGAATACTTTTTTTCATACTGACTTGTGCCTGCACATTGCTGCAAACACCAGAGGTGGATGAATCAAATAAACACTATGGATAGCCTTTATTTAATTTTTCAGGCGCCCCATTTACAGGTGCAATGTTACCGGAGGTTTTATGTCAATTGATGCAATTCTCGACCAACGCTGGCAGTACTGCCACCAGCCACTGAGCTGGCGCCACGCGATCCATTTAGCCTGCCAACCGCTGATTAGCGAAAGCAAGGTGAATGCCAGCTACCCGCTGCATATCATCGACGCGCTTAAACAGGATAAACAGGATTTCGTGGTTAGCGAAGGTGTATTACTGGTGTTTGCCCAACCTGAGAACGGGGTAATCAGTAAACGCGGAGAAGCATCAGTGCTGAAGTGCGATAAACCGGTTGTGCTGCAAAATGGCAGCGAAGTTAGCCTGATTATCGTGCTCTCTGCGGGAACGCAAGCCGAGATGAACACGCTGCATCAGCAGATTGAAGGCTGGTTAGAGATGAATAACTGCCGTGAGCATCTAATGCAAGCAACCAGCCAGAATATGCTGGGCTCTCGCATCCAAGCTGGAAGCCGCATGCACTAATTGCAGGCTTACGATACAGATACAAAAAACGCCCACTCGGGCGTTTTTTTATGGCTTTTTATGACGACTGAAAAATCATGCAGCAGGCAATGCATGATGATGATCGGTCTTCTTCATCAGCATCAGCAGATAAACCAGCGCAATTCCCGCAATCATCACAAACAGCACGTTATCAGAGTATTGCTGCATCAAAGCGGCAACCGTCGCTGGGCCAGCAAGGCTGCCAATGGTATAGCTCATCAGTAAGGCCTGATTCATCGCCACTAATTCATGCGCTGCTGCAGTTTCGCATGCCCACGACATGGCGACCGGATACAGCGTGAATCCCGCACATCCCAGCGTAAATAAAGCTGGCACAATGCCGTAGTTGCCCAGCATCGCTATACTGCCGATAATGACCAAACTCACCTGCACACGCAGCACTGCCAAACGCCCAAAGCGGTCGGCTAAGCGACCAACCGGCCACTGCCCCATAATGCCAGCGCTGACCAACAATGCCATCCAAAGTCCGACATTTGCATCGCTCATGCCTTTATGGGCCAGATACAAAGGTAGTAGGCCATATAAAGACCCAAGCACCGCACCGGATATAATACAGCCATGGATACCTAAGCGCGCGCTGCGGCGACGCAACATCGCCCACATCGGCACCGAGGTATGCGCTTCCGGCCGAGTAAAACGAGCAAACAGCAGCGGCAGCATAGCCAATACCATCAGCGACGTTGCCCATGGCAGCACCTGTAATACGGCGGTCGGCACAGCGCCCAACATCAGCTGCCCGAGTACGGTGCCCAAATAGTAAACCGTCATATAAGCAGCCAGCAGTTGGCTACGATTCGCGTTCGTTCCACTACGCAGTAATGCGCTTTCAACAATCACCCACACCATGGCGCAGCCAACGCCCGCGAAGAAACGCAGGGCCAACCAGCTCCAGATATCGGTTGAAAAGCTCAGTGCAGCGGTCGAAATCGCAAAAATGGCACAGGCATAATGATAGCTTCGGTTAAATCCTGAATGCATGATTACTGAACCAGCAACCAGCGTCCCCACCAGATTCCCCATAAAATACGAGGAACTCACCAGACCGACTTGCCAAGTCGGTAGCTGCTCATGGCTCAGCCACAATGGAACTAAAGTATTTAAAACCGCCATAGCAACGGTCAGCAGCAGGAGCCCGCAGAGCAATAAAAGCACTGGGCGAGAGTATGAAAACATGTGAATTTAAAACCGAACCGCATTGAGAAGTGGCGGCATCATGCCACTGGTGAATTAAAAGTCAATCGCCCATAGATTAGACATAGCACGATTTGTTAATACTTAGGCGGAGAAATTTATTTTTCTGACAAACTGGCTAATTTTGGACTTCCTGCCACCAGCAAAATATGCCCATGATAACAGGCCGTTTTACACTGCCCACAGCCGTCACAGCGGGCTTCTGTAAAGCTTGGCTGATCGTATTCATCAAACTGAATCGCCTGTGAAGGACACGCACGAACACATAAACGACAGTCGTCATTTCCCCGCCCAATGCAGCTTTTGGCGACAACTGGCCTTAATGCCGTATCTGAAGGAATTAGCGGAGACAGCGCTCCCGTTTTGCACGCCGCAGTACAATAGTTGCACTTCGCAGTATCGCAGGATGAAAAATCAATCTGTACTGCCGCCGCGCCATCTTTAATTTCAATTAAGCCGTAGGGACACGCGCCCACGCACTCCCCACATGCTGTACACAATGCCAGAAAAAGACTTTCCGCTACCGCCTGCGGTGGCCGGCCCACAGCGCGTTGCACCGTTTCTTGTGCAACCTGCAACTGAGCCTGCTTACCGGCCCCTAGCAAGCCACGGAAAAGCCCGCGGCGGCTAACGGTACGATGAGACATCCAAGCGCGGTAGTAGTCTTGATCCTTTTGCTCACTCATTAGCGATAAAGCTCACACGCAACAGGCTTAATCGCTAACTGTTGCTGCCAACTAGATAGCGTTAACGTCGCAAGCTCTGCTAGACCTTGATAAAACGGATGTTGGGCGTCTTGTATCATGAGCGTCAAATAGCGTGAGCTCCATGGCAACAGATGAACAGATAAAAACTCGCCGAGCGCCTGAGGCTGTGTCTCAGCAAGCCATGCAGCCATCATCAGCATTAAGCCAAACTGATCTTCCGGCTCCTTTTGCTCGCTCTGCCCTTCAATATGGTGCTGGCGCACCCACTGACGTAGCGCCAGCGTTGAATCACCAAAGAGAACGCTCTCTTTATCCAGATAAACCGAGCCCCAAGGGGGAGCCGGTAACGCATGTGGCCCGATAAACAAACGCTGGTACGCATCTTCCAAAGATTCATTCGTAGCAGCCGCCAACTGAGTCATACACTGCGCTAACTGCGGTTCCGAACCATACGGCCATTCACTGCACCATTCAGATGAAGTGAAGATTTCCACCAGCGGCGTACAGGCTTCACTTTCTGGGGAGTAATAAAAAAGCGCGCCTAGCGCACGGGCCGAAATGGCAATATCTTGAAGCTGTTGTGGTTGTAGCATGAGGATACCAAATCAATTTTGTCGCAATGCGAATAACAGTGCTAATAACATAGCCGATGTGAGTTGACGGATAGTGGGGCTCGATTCTGAGCCCCACTCAGCAAAAACAGTATTTACCCTGCGATTGCCATACCTACTGTCATATGTAGTCCATAGAACATACCGCGGCCAATCAGCTCACCGGCGATAACCAGTAATAAACCAATCACCAGCCAGGCAACTGATGGCGCTCTGCCTTTGATCATTGGACAAATCCAGCAACCCAATCCAAGCACCAGCAGCGCCAAACGCCATGCCAACAACGCACCAAACGATGGAATAAGCGCAGAAGCTTGTTGGATTGAACTATGAATTTCAGCCAAACCAAAGCCCTGCATCGCCACAGAAGCAACGCTGACAAGCACCGCCAATACGCTAACAACGGGCAAAATACGCATTGCGCAGCCGCACACACCGGCAGCTCTCAGCAGTAAGAAACCGAGCAAAGGCCCACCAATAAACATCGTCAGCACGAAGCCTAGCGTGGTGTACCCGTTATGCCATGTAGGTACGGTATCAATCTGGTACACACGACACATGGCGTAAACAAATAACAGACCTAACACCATAGTGACCGCAAGCCAAAGCTTACCCAGCGCAGCAGGCATTTTGTTTAATACCGCCAAAAGCCAGTAGATACCGCCAACGGCAAAGAACACAGAACCGCTAGCAATTTCGTTACTCAGAGCGGATTCGCCAATGCGGTTAAGCGAATTAAACGCCCTCATTGGCGAGCCCAAATGCATCACCGAGGCGATAAACGCTATCCCCATCAGCACCCAGAGAAAAAACATACTCAGATGAACGCGTCGTGTGCGATCGTTATCCAAACGCCCAGATATTAATGCCAGCGCCAGTACGATGAAACCACCGACAACACACTGCCCTAAGACCGTAAAAATCATTAACGGCCATTCATGCCATCCCATACCCATCTCAGACCTCCTTCGGATTTGCCAGATAACCGGTGGTATCTCCAACCGGACGGCTGTTGGCGTTAGGTTTTAATACGATATTCGGCTTCGTAAAGTGCGCAGCTGGAAGCGGCGCAATTTCAGCTAAATCACCGTATTTGGCACGCAGCTCCTCGATAGGCGCTAAATCCAATGCACGCAGTGGACAGGATTCAACGCAGATCGGTTTTTTACCCGCTTCGACTCGCTCATAGCAGCCATCACACTTGGTCATATGCCCTTTCTCCTCATTGTATTGAGGAGCGCCATACGGGCAGGCCATATGGCAATAGCGACAACCGATGCACACTTCTTCGTTGACGACGACAAAGCCATCTTTTTCGCGCTTGTGCATCGCACCGCTTGGACACACTTTGGTACAAGCCGGATCGCTACAGTGGTTACACGAGATCGACAGGTAATAAGCAAACACGTTTTGGTGGTAAACACCGTTATCCTCTTGCCAATCCCCCCCTGCATATTCATAAATGCGGCGGAAACTCACATCAGGCGTCAAATTTTTAAAATCTTTGCAGGCCAGCTCGCAGGTTTTGCAGCCGGTGCAACGACTAGAGTCGATATAAAAGCCGTATTGCGTTGTCATCAGCTACTCCTTATGCCTTGGTGACTTGAACAAGATTCGAATGCGACGGATTCCCTTTCGCCAACGGCGATGGGCGCTGGGTGGTCAGCACGTTAATTGAGCCTGCATGATCGACGCGGTTTGCATCAGGGCTATACCATGCCCCCTCACCCAGTGCGACAACGCCCGGCATCATGCGAGGTGTCACCTTAGCGTTGATACGAACTTCGCCGCGATCGTTGAAAATACGCACGATATCGCCGTTGGTGATGCCGCGTTTTTTCGCATCCATTGGGTTAATCCACATCTCTTGGCGACAGGCAGCTTTCAGCAGATCAACGTTGCCATAGGTAGAGTGCGCACGTGCTTTGTAGTGGAACCCTGTTAGCTGCAGAGGGAATTTCTCAACTAGCGGATCTTCATAGCTTTCAAAACCGGCGCTGTAGATTGGCAGAGGATCGATAACATCATCCTTGGCTAATTCCCATGTCGCTGCCTTTTCAGCCAATTGCGCAGAGTAAATCTCGATTTTGCCTGAAGGTGTGGTTAGCGGGTTAGCCACCGGATCTTCACGGAACGCTTTGTAGGCCACATGGTGCCCTTCAGGATCGCGCTGCTTATAAATCCCCTGCTGACGGAATTCTTCAAACGACGGAAGACCTGGCATGGCTTGCTGAGACTGTTTATACAGATGACGCAGCCACTCTTCCTGATTACGACCTTCGGTAAACTGCGCCTCCACGCCCATGCGTTTCGCCAATTCACTGGTCATCTCATAAATATTTTTGCATTCAAAACGTGGCTTAATCACCTGATCGGCAAAGATAACGTATGACATGTTGCCCGCAGACGCATCCAAGCAAAAATCCATCTGCTCTGATGCCGTGCAGTCTGGCAGTAAAATATCGGCATACTTTGCCGATGCGGTCATGTGGTTATCAATCACCACGATCATTTCACATTGCTTATCGTCTTGCAGGATTTCATGCGTACGGTTGATTTCAGAGTGCTGGTTAACCAAGCAGTTACCTGCGTAGTTCCAGATCATTTTGATCGGCACATCCAGCTTATCTTTACCGCGCACGCCATCACGCTTCGCCGTCATCTCAGGACCGCGCACGATGGCATCGGTCCATAAGAACATCGAAATACTGGTCTGAACGGGGTTTTCAAGCGTTGGCATACGCACGAAATCAAGATCGTAAGAGCCTTCGCGCGCGCCGCTATTTCCGCCGTTGATCCCGACGTTACCCGTTAGGATGGCCAGCATAGAAATAGCGCGTGAGGCTAATTCACCGTTTGAGTGGCGCTGTGGCCCCCAGCCTTGTGAGATATACGCAGGTTTTGCTGCACCGATTTCACGACCGAGCTTAATAATTTTATCGGCTGGAATTCCGGTGATCTTTGAAGCCCATGCAGGCGTTTTAGCAATGCCATCGGCACCTTCACCTAGGATGTAAGCTTTATAGTGACCGTTGGCTGGCGCACCGGCAGGCATGGTTTTTTCATCATAGCCGACGCAATATTTATCGAGGAATGGCTGATCAACTAAATCTTCTTTGATCATCACATAGGCTAGCGCTGAGGCCAACGCCGCATCGGTGCCTGGACGAATAGGAACCCACTCATCTTCACGGCCAGCGCCCGTATCGTTATAGCGCGGATCGATGATGATCATACGCGCATCAGATTTCTGACGAGCCTGTTCCAAATAGTATGTTACCCCGCCACCGCTCATTCGCGTTTCGCCTGGGTTATTCCCGAACAGTACCACCAGTTTGCTGTTTTCAATATCCGACGGGCTGTTGCCATCGGCCCAACCACCGTAGGTGTAATTTAGCCCTTCAGCTATTTGCGCCGTGCTGTAGTCGCCATAATGATTTAGGTAACCACCGCAGCAGTTCATCAGACGGGCAATCAGCGTTGAACCTGGTGGCCATGAGCGAGTCATGGTGCCGCCCAGCGTCCCTGTGCCGTAGTTGAGGTAGATGGCTTCATTGCCATAATCTTTGATGATGTGTTGCATGCTCGCCGCGATGGTATCGAAGGCTTCTTCCCAACTAATACGCTTGAACTTGCCCTCACCGCGCGCACCAACGCGCTTCATCGGATATTTCAGGCGGTCGGCGTTATAAACACGGCGACGCATTGATCGTCCACGTAGGCAGGCACGTACCTGATGCAAACCTTCGTAGTTGTCATCACCGGTATTATCAGTTTCAACATACTTAATCTCGCCATCGACAACGTGCATGCGTAATGGGCAACGGCTGCCGCAGTTTACGGTACATGCGCTCCAGATAACTTTTTCATTGGTGTTAGCAGATGCTGTGTTTGATTGGGCTACTGCCTTGCGGACAAATGGCAAAGATAATCCACCGCTTGCCGCAACTAAACCGCCAATGGCACTGGATTTTACCAGTTTGCGGCGGCTTACCTGCGCAGACAATAAGCCTGTCTCTTTCGTATTTTTCATACAATACCCACTCAGTTTGCTTTCAAAATCAAAAATGTGACCGCCAAAAGCGCTAACAAAAGTCAGCGTTTTTTTAGTCAGCAAAAAAGAAAGTGGCCTATTACGTAATTAATCATCCAGCGTGTGCTCAAAACACTAAGGAAAATAATCAACTCGCAATTAATTAGAATGAAATGATATGGAATGGAAGGTCATTAAATATCAGCGTCCACTTTCTCAAATGGATAATACTTCTTTGGGAGTAACCCATATTGTTTGATGTCAATAAAGGCACGCGCAAGCAGGCCGCTGGCGGTTTATGTGATGGAATTAGCAACTTATCAAAATCAAAAACTTACGATTGAGAATAGCTATCAGTCAACTTAAATGCTTTTAAAATGAATTAATACAGCCGCAACAATATTAAAAATAGGATCTGAATTTATATTTGAGTTTATAAACGAAAAAAGCGCCCGTAGGCGCTTTTATTAAACATATTAGGAATTAACCAATATATTCTAAACCGTTCATATACGGACGCAGAACTTCTGGTACCTGAATTCTGCCATCAGCTTGCTGATAGTTTTCTAATACAGCAACCAGAGTACGACCCACAGCTAAACCAGAACCGTTCAGTGTATGCACCAAACGTGGTTTTTTGTCGGTCTTGTTACGGCAGCGAGCCTGCATACGACGCGCTTGGAAGTCCCACATGTTTGAACATGAAGAGATTTCGCGGTAAGTGTTCTGCGCAGGAACCCAAACTTCCAGATCGTAAGTTTTGCTCGAGCCAAAGCCCATATCACCGGTGCACAGCAGCACTTTACGGTACGGCAGATTCAGCAGCTGCAACACTTTCTCGGCGTGACCCGTCAGTTCTTCCAGCGCATCCATTGAATCTTCTGGACGAACAATCTGAACCAGCTCAACTTTATCAAACTGGTGCATACGGATCAGACCGCGAGTATCACGACCATAAGAACCCGCTTCAGAACGGAAACATGGCGTATGTGCAGTCATTTTCAGCGGCAGAGATTCTTCTTCCAGAATTTCGCCACGCACCAAGTTGGTGACGGGGACTTCTGCCGTTGGGATCAGCGCATAGCTGCTGGAATCCGCTTCTTCTTCCAGTGGACGCGTATGGAACAGATCGCCACCGAATTTAGGTAACTGGCCTGTACCGTACAGCGTGTCATGGTTAACCAAATAAGGAACGTAGGTTTCGAGGTAACCATGCTGTTCGGTATGCAGATCAAGCATGAACTGAGCCAATGCACGGTGCATACGCGCCATTTGGCCTTTCATCACGACGAAACGCGCACCGGTCAATTTAACTGCGGCAGCAAAATCCAGCCCGCCAGTCATTTCGCCCAGAGTCACGTGATCGCGAACTTCGAAATCATACGTACGAGGCTCGCCCCAGCGGCTAACTTCCAGATTGTCGTTTTCGTCTCTACCGACCGGCACAGAATCATCTGGCATGTTAGGAATGGACAACGCCAAATCGCGGATATCATTTAGCAATTGATCCAGCTCTGACTTGGCCGCATCCAGCTTTTCGCCCAATTCGTTGACTTCAAGACGCAGTGGCTCAATATCTTCCCCACGCGCTTTAGCCGCACCGATGGATTTGGATCGCGAGTTACGCTCTGCTTGCAGGCTTTCAGTTTCAACTTGCAGCACTTTGCGGCGTTCTTCCTGCTGACGCAAAGTGTCAACATCCAGTTTAAAGCCTCGACGAGCCAGCTTTTCGGCGACTGCGTCTAGCTCATTACGCAGTAGATTGGGATCTAGCATGCTAATCCTGTGATTATATTGAGGGAGTTATAATGAGCAATACATTGAGCACAAGGCGCTCAATGTAAAGCGTATTTTATCAGGGATAACCTTACCGCAATGGGAATATTAGCGGTAGCGTTTTGTCGGGCTATTTTGATCCTGCTCAGCCAACCATGCCAGTTTTTCACCAATTTTGCCCTCTAAACCACGGTTAGTGGGCACATAATATCGGGTTTGTGACATTTCAGGCGGGAAGTACACTTCACCCGCAGCGTAGGCATTGGTTTCATCATGCGCATAACGATACTCAGCCCCCAGCCCCATTTCCTTCATGAGTTTGGTTGGCGCATTGCGCAGATGGTCAGGAACATCATAGTCAGGGCGCTCTTTGGCATCACGCACAGCGGCTTTAAACGCGGTATAGACGGCGTTGCTTTTCGGTGCACAGGCTAAGTAGACAATGGCTTGTGCAATCGCACGCTCGCCTTCTGCAGGCCCGACACGGGTAAAACAGTCCCAGGCTGAAATCGCAACCTGCATGCCGCGCGGATCGGCATTACCGACATCCTCGGAGGCAATCGCCAGCAAACGTCGTGCAACGTAAAGCGGATCGCCACCGGCAGTGATAATACGCGCATACCAGTACAGCGCGGCATCCGGAGAAGAACCGCGCACCGACTTATGCAACGCTGAAATCAGGTCGTAAAAACGATCGCCTTTATTATCAAAACGCGCGCTGCGCTCGCCGGACACTTCCTTCAGCAGATTGGCAGTTAAAACACGATGACCGCTGGCGTCAACTTCTGCCATATCAGCCATCATTTCTAACGTATTCAACGCTCGGCGGGCATCGCCCCCCACCAGCTCGGCAATCATATCGCGCGTGTCATCAGGCAAAACAATATTTTGCCCACCGTATCCGCGATCTTTATCGGCCATTGCCTGATTAAGCACTTCAACGATATCTTCGCTGGTTAACGCCTTGAGTAGGTAAACTCTGGCGCGTGAAAGCAACGCAGAATTGAGCTCAAACGAAGGGTTTTCCGTGGTAGCACCAATGAACGTGATGGTGCCGTCTTCGATATGCGGAAGGAAAGCGTCTTGCTGACTTTTGTTAAAGCGATGGACTTCATCAACGAACAGGATGGTTCGGCGACCCGCATCACGATTATTACGCGCTCGTTCAATGGCTTCGCGGATCTCTTTGATCCCAGAAGTGACCGCCGAAATACGCTCTACGTCGGCGTTGCCGTAGCGACCAATCAATTCAGCCAGCGTGGTTTTCCCAGTCCCTGGCGGCCCCCACAAAATCATTGAATGCAGATGTCCGGCTTCAATCGCACGCGGCAGGGGCTTGCCCTCAGCCAGCAAATGACGCTGCCCAATATACTGCTTCAATGTTTCTGGCCGCATACGCGCGGCCAGTGGTTGGAATTCATTCTGCGAGAAGTCGAGGGACAGATTACTCACTGGCTTTTCCCATTCATCTAGTTTGTCTATTGGCGTTGATCGTCCACCGTCACGCCTTTAGGCGGTGTGAACTGGAATTTGCTGGCATCAACCACCCCGCTTTGCTGGCTTTTCAGCTTATAAGCACTGCTTTGTCCGTCTTGTTCAACGGCGGTAAAGCTATTGATGGTGCCCGTTGGCGATACGCTAATGGTAAATTTCTTCAGATTGTTTTTCTGGCTTTTCGGTGTCAGATCAAACGTATCACCGGTTTGTTTCACATTGTACTGGTTCCACTCTTTCGCATCGTTACGCGTAATCAGCATAAACGGTGTATTGCTGGTCGCGCTATCTAGCCAAGTCGCGGTTACCTGCTCAACGAACGGGTTATAGAACCACAGCGTTTTGCCATCAGAAACTAAAACGCTCTCATCGGGTGAGGTCATATGCCAGTTGAACAGGTTAGGACGTTTTACCCAAAGTTCACCTTCGCCCTGCTGTACCGCAGCGCCGTCGGCCGTTGTTACGGTTTGAGTAAAGCTTGAATGGAAACTGTTGACCTTATTCAGGCGACTCTGCAAATCGCTGCTTGGCGTCGCCAGCGCGGCGGTCGATGCAAAACCAGTCATTAAACAGCACGCTAATAACAGCTTTTTCATTATTTTCTACACCTTTTGTCGGTCATGGTTAACTGCAAAAACAGATAACCTCGGCTGATTTTTATCATCTGGTCAACGGCACGCTAGCCGTTACACCACGCTTTATATTAAACAATATAATACGCTAACTGTAGCCAATAGACATGGAGTTATCATCGGTAACATTCTGAATGACCGTGATTTACACATCTTTTCGCTGACAGACATTCGTCTATTTTTGCATCTCATCAATAAATAAAACGGGCGGTGAAATCACCGCCCGCTAACATGGCATCAAGCAATGACGAAATTACATATCATGCGATGGCGGCGCTAATACCTCACGGTTACCATTATTGCCCGGTGAGCTCACGATCCCCTGAGCTTCCATCTGCTCAACGATACGCGCAGCGCGGTTGTAACCGATACGGAACTGGCGCTGAACGCCTGAAATTGACGCTCGGCGCTTATCCACCACGAACGCAACGGCTTGGTCAAATAACGGATCGAGTTCCTCGTCGCTATCCAACCCAAACCCACCTTCGCCCTCTTCAGAAGAGCTCAGGATGCTATCGATATACTGCGGACGTCCACGCGCTTTCCAATCCTGCACCACCGCATGCACTTCCTCATCGCGAACGAATGCACCGTGCACACGAACCGGCATTGACGAGTTAGGCGGCATATACAGCATATCCCCCATCCCCAGCAACGATTCTGCGCCACCTTGGTCAAGGATAGTACGAGAGTCGATTTTGCTCGAAACGGTAAACGCGATACGCGTTGGAATGTTCGCCTTAATCAAGCCAGTGATAACGTCAACCGATGGACGCTGAGTCGCCAGAACCAAATGGATCCCCGCCGCACGTGCTTTTTGGGCCAAACGTGCAATCAGCTCTTCCACTTTTTTACCGACGGCCATCATCAGATCGGCAAACTCATCGACCAACACCACGATGTAAGGCAGTTTTTCCAATACCGGCGGCGTCATATCCATGCTGTCACCCGGCTTCCAGAACGGATCTGGAATTGGACGCCCCATGGCAATGGCCTGTTCAACGCGTTCGTTGTAACCAGCAAGGTTACGCACGCCTAATGCCGACATCAGCTTATAGCGACGCTCCATCTCACCTACACACCAACGTAGCGCATTGGCGGCGTCTTTCATGTCGGTGACCACTTCGGTCAGCAGATGTGGAATCCCTTCGTAAACCGAAAGCTCCAGCATTTTAGGGTCAATCATGATGAAGCGAACTTCATCCGGCGTCGCCTTATACAGCATGCTGAGGATCATGGCGTTCACGCCAACGGATTTACCGGAGCCGGTGGTACCTGCCACCAACAGATGAGGCATTTTTGCTAGATCGGCAATCACCGGCTGACCAGCAATATCTTTACCCAGCACGATGGTCAATGGGGAAGGGCTTTCACGGAACTTGGTGCAGTCCAAAACCTCTCGCAGATAAACCGTCTGGCGATGCTTATTTGGCAACTCCAATCCAACATAAGGCTTACCAGGAATAACTTCCACCACGCGCACGGCAACCGCAGACAGTGAACGCGCCAAGTCACGCGACAGGTTAGAAATTCGCGCCGCTTTAACGCCTGGCGCCAAATCTAACTCAAAACGAGTGATCACCGGGCCCGGTGAAATTCCGACGACTTCGGCTTTAACGCGATAATCCGCCAAGCGCGATTCAACCAGATTCCCCACCTGCTCTAGCGCAAACATATCAACCGGCTCGGAGTTAGCAGGAGGCTCTGTGAGCAGATCCAACGTTGGCAACGGCGTAGTTGGTTTTTCCAGCGGCTGCTCATGACCGCGCATCAAGAATGGGTGAATTAAGCCATCCATCGCGGGATGCTGGCCAGCGGGTTGTTGAGCCGCTACAGGCTGCTGCACTGGCGCAGTTTGAGCTGCATACTGTGGCGCGGCAGGTTGCTGCACGCTCGGCGCTGGCTGGCTATTATGCTGACTATATTGAGGCTGAGATGCTTGCGGCGCAGATGGCTGCTGTTGCACAGGTGCAAAGCGAGGATCTTGCTGACGCGGTGCATACTGCGCAGGCGCTGGCTGTTCTGGTTCATCGTAGCGACCAAACGGAACATCGTACGCATCATCTTCACGCGCAGCGCTCTCTTCCTGCTCAGGCGTAATAGTAAATAACGGCTCAGAAGGTCCATCATCCACTAAGTCTGAAACGGGGGTAAAGCTGAAAGCATTAGGGTTAGAAGCCGCTGCTTCGCTCAACGCCTTCGCCGGAGAGAAGTCCATCAGGTCATTGCGCGAGGCGGTCACGCCGCTTAATGCTGATGCGTGGTCGTCTGCGACAGGTTGTGGCTGATAACGCTGCTGTTGCTGAGCAGAAAACTCGCTCTGCAACCGCGCCATCTCAGCGGCCTGCTCATCTTCTGCCTGATGCGCATACTGTTGCTCACCGTAGCGCTGCTGCTGTCGTTCAGCAAAGGCCTGACGTAGGGCAAGGCTTTCCTCATCCATCGGCTGTGCAGTTTTCTGCTCCGGCTCAGGAGAGGCTTCCATTTGCTGGCGCAGAGCTTCGGCTTCTTTCTTCGCCTGCTCTTCAGCCATTCGCTGTGAAGGAAGTTTAATGCCTAAAGAGGCTAACTCACGGCGCGTTGGGATACGCACAGGATTCGGACGCGGCAATTCAGGTCCAACACCCTGTTTCACCTGCAAGCTGCTGTCTTCGGTTGCGCTAAACGCAGGCATAAACATCGAGCCCGCGGCGGCAGCCGTTGATACGGTTGCAGGAACAACATCGTTACGCGAGGCCGCACCAAACGGAACCGTATCCGACGATAGGCCAGGATTAATATATGGCGTCGCAGGCGATTCATCGCGATCAAAATGCGAGGCCGAGAAATTCATCCCCGATGACGCATTCCCGATTTGTGAAGTAGGCGTTTCAGGCTCAAAACTGCCAATTCGTGGGCCTTCATCATCCCAAGCAGAGCGCGTTGGACGAGATGAATGGTTGGCCACGTTAGACGGTCTATCTTCGGGCACTTCAAAGGAATACAGCGGAGGCATGCTCGGCTTAATTTCCGCCACAGGCTCGGGTTCTGAAGCACTGAAAGTCATCGGCTGAGTGGCAGCAGAGGCTACCGGCTGAGCGGCGGCAACCGCTGATCCAACGGCAGAAACCGCCGCGGTTGGGGCCATCGTCGGTGTCACTGCAGGCTGAGCCACATCATTCAGCGAGTTCTCAGCTTCGTGCAACGGACGTAGTTTACCCAATAAAGGATCGTCGTCTTCAGCATCGACATCAGCAACAGGCGCTTCAACAGGCTGTTTTACTGGTTTAGCCAACAGAATATCGTCATCGTCTTCCACGGCGGAGGTATTAAGCAATACATCATCTGCGCCCTCACCTTCTGAACGTTCACGCTCGGCAGTAACCACTTCTCGGCTATCGTCTTCATAGTCGTAGTCATCATCTCGATCGCGGCGAGAACGATTACTCATAAACGTCATGCCACCGAGGAGAACACCACCGATTTTTTCAGCAATCGTCAGCCAAGACCAGCCGGTAAACAGCGTCAGCCCCACTGCCCAAACGCCCAGCAGAAGCAGTGTTCCGCCCACGCTACCCAGCAGAGGAATCACGCCGTTTGCGAGAAGGCTACCGATCACGCCGCCTGAGGCGAAATAGTAAAGGTCGTCAACGTTCAGCGACGCTAAGCCACACGATGCCAGCACCAATGCCAACATACCGATAAGCTTGAGCGAAATAGAGAAATAATCAACATAGCCACTATCGTCGCGTTTGCGATACGCAAACCAGCACAGAACGATAATGACGGGAGGAATGGCATAACCCATCACTCCGAAAACGAAAAATAAGGTATCAGCCAGCCATGCTCCTGCGCCGCCGCCGATATTATTGATAGGCTCGTGCCATGCCGTTTGTGACCAACTCGGATCCGAGGGGTCAAAACTCAGCAACGAAACCATAAGATAAATAGAAAACAACGCTACTACGATGAGTAACGCCTCGTATAACCGACGTCCACTGCTCATTCGTTTGAGAGTAACGTCCTTCTCTTCTGTGTATTCCTGGCTCAAGAAAGGCTCTCCAGGTTCCTGTTTTTCACCATAGCACTATTATTGCCTATTGCCGCTTTAGAACAACGCATTGCCACGTAATATTATATTTCAGTAAAACTCATACCAATAACAACGCCGAGAGAGTCTACCCTCGGCGTTGAAACTGTATAGATACACAGGAGTGTAACCAAATTAATCAGGTTTTGCACCTGCTACCGTTATCGTGTTTTGATAACCAAGCGATTGCTCTGTTTGACTTCTTCCATAACCACATAGGTACGGGTGTCATTAACGCCAGGCAGGCGTAACAGGGTCTCACCAAGCAATTTACGATAAGCGGACATGTCAGGCACACGCGTTTTCAACAGATAGTCGAAATCGCCTGAAACTAAATGACACTCCTGAATTTCTTCCAGTTTCTGAACAGCCGTATTGAACTGTTCAAACACATCTGGCGCTCCACGATTCAAGGTAATTTCTACAAATACCAGTAAGGATGCATCCAGATAGTGCGGGTTCAATAACGCAGTGTAACCTTGAATAAAACCCTGACGCTCAAGGCGACGCACACGTTCTAAACATGGAGTTGGTGATAAGCCAACTCGCTTTGAAAGCTCAACGTTCGAAATTCGTCCATCCTTCTGCAACTCATTCAGGATGTTACGGTCGATACGGTCGAGATCTTTACCGGGGCGCTTTTTATTGTCTGCCATCTTATTGTCTCTCTTATATCCTTCCCTGCTCGCCATCCCCTCAACAAGTTCAATTTGTTAAGGATTTGTCCCAAACGAAAACCCCATGCCTGCAGTCAATCAGCAATTCCCATTGCTTATGATGACGAAAACAGCCGGATAAATCCGCCGAAGCTAGCTTTCAACTTCATCTGTTTTCGCAGATTGCACTTAATTCACATGCGAGGGCTCGCATAATTGCTTTGCTCTGATTCCAAATCAATGCACATAGAGGTTCATCGTAAGACCACGATCCCTAACGCCACTCATTGAAGCCAATCTAAGCACTACACATTTCTTTTCGTATACGCGGTATTTCTTACATCAGGAGAAGAAAGCGCTGTTTTAGTTCAATAGGCTATTTGTTGCCTTCAAGCAGATAAAAATTCTGCTAAATGCCTTTCAAGCCACAAAAACCAAAGACAAGTTCTTCCCTACATCCATGTTTTCGCAAATGCACAGGCGATTGTCAAAGCAAAAGAAGCAAAATCAGACGAACATGCCAACTATTCTAAAGAAGACTTTCGAGGCGACAACAAAATAAACCGTCAAAACAGACGAATAAGCGTCGCTAATAAGCGCTATTAGGGGGCTTTCTCGGCAAGAATGTTATCGGAATAGGTTTAAAAAAAATTATCTGCTGCCATGATTTTTACTAATCGATAGCTAGCCACTATCAAACAAATTGATAACATTTTTTTTGCACGCTTTTTTTCAGGCGCTAACTTCCCTACAATCGAGTTATTGTCCGGTAAAATTGGAAAAGAGGAATTCATGGGCACAGTCAAACACAGCAAACTCCTGATCTTGGGCTCAGGCCCTGCAGGATATACAGCGGCGGTCTACGCGGCACGCGCTAACTTGAACCCAGTATTAATTACCGGCGTTGAAAAAGGCGGTCAGCTCACCACCACGACAGAAGTCGAAAACTGGCCAGGCGATCCCGAAGGGCTCACCGGTCCTCTGCTGATGGAACGTATGCACGAGCACGCGGCCAAATTTAACACCGAGATTATTTTTGACCACATCCAGCGTGTCGATTTGCAGAACCGCCCATTCCGCCTGTTTGGCGATTCTCAGGAATACACCTGCGACGCATTGATTATTGCAACCGGCGCTTCCGCGCAATATCTCGGCCTGCCTTCCGAAGAAGAGTTCAAAGGCCGTGGCGTGTCCGCCTGTGCGACCTGCGATGGTTTCTTCTATCGCCAACAAGAAGTGGCGGTGATCGGCGGCGGCAATACTGCGGTTGAAGAAGCACTTTATTTATCTAACATCGCCTCCAAGGTTCACTTGATACATCGTCGTGATACATTCCGCGCCGAAAAAATCTTGATTGGACGCATGATGGATAAAGTTGCGAGCGGCAACATTGTGCTACACACCAACCGCACGCTTGATGAAGTTCAAGGCGATGCCATGGGCGTAAACGGATTACGTTTAAAAGCGACCGACAGCGATACCGTTGAAGAACTGAGCGTGACAGGTTTGTTTGTGGCTATCGGCCACAAACCAAACACAGCCATTTTTGATGGTCAGCTCGCGCTGGAAAACGGCTATATCAAGGTTCAATCTGGCCTGAGTGGCAACGCTACCCAAACCAGCATTCCCGGCGTTTTCGCCGCGGGTGACGTTATGGACCATATCTACCGTCAGGCCATTACCTCCGCGGGCACCGGCTGTATGGCGGCGCTTGATGCCGAGCGTTATTTGGATGGGCTGTCTGCCAATCAGTAAATCACTCTCGATTTAAATCATAAGGGCTGCTTCGGTGGCCCTTATTTTTGTAGCTACCGTGTTTTTTCACCTATTTATGCTCAAATTGTCACTTGTTATCTGAACTCCCCCACAGTTGTTAACAGAATTTACCTTCCTTTGGTTTCATGTCCCCGCAGGCCGTTGTAATATCAGAGCTTACGCGTGAACCGGTGAGTAAAGATAAAATAGGCCGGCCATCAGCACTCTTTTCGACGCTTCATCTGCTTTAGAAACCATCGCAACACATGAATAAAAACAGACAACGCGAATTAACCCAATGGCTCAAACAGCGCAGTTCGCTGGCTCGCCGTTGGCTTCGAATTTCTATGGTCCTCGGTTTGATATCCGGACTTCTGATCGTCGCCCAGTCGTGGATCTTAGCGAAACTGCTGCATGATTTGATTATCGAGCAGGTACCGCGCCAATCTCTCCTGCTGCCTTTTGGCTTATTGATTACCGCCATTGTGCTACGTTCAGCCTTAAGCTGGCTGCGTGAACGCGTTGGTTTTAAGTGTGGCCAAGTGGTACGAGTACAAATTAGAAACTTGGTGCTCAATCGGCTCGATGAACTGGGCCCTGCATGGATACAAGGAAAACCAGCCGGACATTGGGCAACGTTAATTCTTGAACAAATTGAAGACATGCAGGAGTTTTACTCTCGCTATTTGCCGCAGATGTATCTGGCAACCATGATCCCGCTGTTGATTCTGATCACCGTATTCCCGATAAACTGGGCCGCAGGTATGATCCTGCTGGTCACAGCGCCGTTGATCCCGCTGTTTATGGCGCTGGTTGGTATGGGTGCCGCCGATGCTAACCGCCGAAACTTCTTGGCATTAGGCCGCTTAAGCGGCAACTTCCTCGATCGCTTGCGTGGCTTAGATACGCTACGCCTGTTTAATCGCGCCGCCGCCGAAACCGACAATATCCGTCGTTCATCGGAAGATTTCCGCAGCCGCACTATGGAAGTGCTGCGTATGGCGTTTCTTTCCTCCGCGGTGCTGGAGTTCTTTACCTCCATTTCAATCGCCGTGGTAGCGGTCTATTTTGGTTTTTCCTATCTGGGTGAACTCAATTTTGGTAGCTATGGCACCAGCGTAACCCTTTTTGCGGGTTTTCTGGTGCTTATTCTGGCACCGGAATTTTTCCAACCGCTGCGTGATTTAGGCACTTTTTACCACGCGAAAGCACAGGCCGTGGGCGCGGCTGAATCTCTGGTGACTTTTTTAGCAGAAGATGCAGAAAGCCCAGCGCAGGGTCAAGGCCAAGAGCAGTTAACCGGTACGCATCCCGTTAACATTGTGGCTTCAGAGTTGGAAGTATTATCTTCACAGGGAAAAGTGCTGGCTGGGCCACTGACGTTCAGCATTGATGCAGGGCAGAGAATTGCGCTGGTAGGCTTTAGCGGCGCGGGGAAAAGTTCGTTGATTAACGTGTTACTCGGCTTCCTCCCCTACCGCGGTTCCCTCTTAGTTGATGGAAAAGAGCTACGTGAATTAGCGCCAGCGAGCTGGCGTCAGCTCCTCGGCTGGGTTGGGCAAAACCCCAATCTGCCAGAGACCACGCTGCGGGCTAATGTGCTGCTGGGCGCTCCTCAGGCCACAGAAGAACAACTGACCACCGCGTTAGAACGTGCGCATGTTACCGAGTTTTTACCCCAGCTAAATGAAGGCGTTGATACAGAAATCGGTGAGGGTGCCGCTCGCCTCTCGGTCGGCCAAGCACAGCGTGTTGCCGTGGCGCGCGCCCTGCTTCGTCCATGCCGCCTTTTGTTGTTAGATGAACCCACGGCCAGTTTGGATGCGCACAGCGAGCAGCTTGTCATGCAGGCATTATCTGAAGCCTCGCATCAGCAAACCACGCTGATGGTGACGCATCAGTTAGATGATGTGAGTACCTACGACCAAATTTGGGTAATGGATAATGGCAAGCTGGTCCAGCGCGGCGCTTATGCCGAGCTCAGCCAGCAAAAAGGGCCTTTTGCCGATCTGCTTGCAACCCGTAGTAAGGAGCTATAACCATGCGCGTACTTTTGCCGTTTTTAGCACTCTATCGTCGCCACTGGTTCCTTATCTCACTGGGCGTAGTTCTGGCTATCGTTACCCTTCTCGCCAGCATTGGGTTATTAATGCTTTCAGGTTGGTTCCTTGCTGCCTCAGCGCTGGCTGGGCTAGCAGGGCTGATGACGTTTAACTATATGCTGCCAGCCGCTGGCGTACGCGGAGCGGCGATTATCCGTACCGCAGGGCGCTACGCCGAGCGCGTTGTCAGCCATGATGCAACGTTTCGCGTGCTTTCCCATCTACGCGTATTCACCTTTAGTAAAATACTGCCGCTGTCGCCGGGAGCCATTGCGCGTTTTCGTCAGGCGGAGTTACTCAACCGTTTGGTTGCTGACGTAGACACCCTCGATCATCTCTATCTCCGCGTAATATCTCCGCTGATTAGCGCCATCGTGGTGATCGTGGTCGTTACGGCCGGTTTATCTTGGTTCGATCCTACGCTAGCAATCACGCTGGGCGGCATCATGTTGTTGCTGCTGTTTTGCTTGCCGCTAGGTTTTTATCAAGCAGGAAAGCCCGTTGGGATTGCGCTCACTGAACTCCGTGCCGACTACCGCACTTTATTAATTACGTGGGTTGCAGGGCAAGCAGAACTCGCCATCTACGGCGCGGCTGACCGCTTTCGTCAGGCGCTGGATGCCAAAGAGCGCGACTGGCAACAGCAACAGCAGAAGCAAGCGTCTTTAACCGGTGCCGCACAGGCTTTGATGATTTTGGCTTCGGGGTTAACGTTCACCTTAATGCTCTGGCTCGCCGCCGGTGGCGTTGGGCACTATGCCCAGCCCGGTGCGCTGATAGCGCTGTTTGTCTTCTCCTCTCTGGCCGCTTTTGAAGCCTTAGCTCCGGTTGCCGGTGCCTTCCAGCATTTGGGACAGGTCACCGCATCAGCAACCCGCGTAGCGCAGATGATTGAGCAAAAACCCGAGGTAACATTCCCTCTATCAGGCCCCGCACTGAGTGAACAGATTGCCGTTAACATTGACCATGTTAGCTTCAGCTATCCGAACCAGCCGGTTTCAGTACTTAACGATATTTCCCTTTCGGTGCAGCCTGGAGAGAAAATCGCCCTGCTCGGACGTACCGGCTGTGGCAAATCGACCCTGTTACAGCTGATAACACGCGCATGGGACTGCTCTCAGGGCGAAATCTGCCTGAATGATATGCCGCTACCTGCCTTTGATGAAGCAACGCTACGACAAGCCACCGGCGTCGTCAGCCAACGCGTACATGTTTTCAGCTCAACGCTGCGTGATAATTTAAAAATCGCCAATGACCAAGCGACCGATCTTGAACTAAAAACAGTATTGGAGCAGGTAGGCTTAGGCAAATTGCTAGAAGATACAGGGCTAAATGCATGGCTCGGCGACGGCGGCCGACCGCTTTCAGGCGGAGAACAGCGTCGCTTAGGTATTGCTCGTGCGCTGCTGCATCGCTCACCGCTGCTGCTATTGGATGAACCCACTGAAGGCTTAGACGCTGACACAGAGAAGCAAATCCTTGAGCTGATCATGCAGCACTGCCAACACAAAACGCTGATCTTAATTACTCATCGCCTGCAAGGCTTGGATAAAATGGATCGGGTCTGCGTGATGGAAAATGGCCAGATCGTCGAACAAGGGCATCACGCTAAACTTCTTGACGAAAAAGGCCGATATTATCAGCTGTGCCAGCGGCTATAGTTAATACGGGTAATAATTAACATGCCAATGATGTTTTTCATTCAGATTGGAATATTTTGATGCGCATCATGCAACTGGATCGGCAATCAACGTTATTTCCCCCAACGGATCTCGCACTGCGTGAACCGAACGGGTTACTGGCCATTGGTGGGGATTTACGCCCTGCCCGTCTACTTGCCGCCTACGGTGCGGGGATATTCCCATGGTTCACACCGGGGGACATCATCCTCTGGTGGTCGCCCGATCCACGTGCGGTTTTATTCCCGAATGAGTTGCACATTAGCCGTAGCATGGCGAAATTTTTACGTAAGCACGATTTTGAAGTCACGATTAATCAGGCGTTTGCCGATGTCATTCGTGAATGCGCCGATCAACGCGAAGAAGGCACATGGATTGGTGAGGACGTGCAGCAAGCTTATGTGAAGTTGCACGAACTTGGCCATGCGCACTCCGTTGAGGTCTGGCAAGAAGATCGGCTCGTAGGCGGCCTGTATGGCGTGTTACAAGGCTCTCTCTTTTGCGGCGAGTCGATGTTCAGCCGCGCCACAAACGCTTCCAAAACGGCTCTGATTGCGTTTTGTGAGCATTTTGTGTCGTTTGGCGGAACATTAATTGACTGTCAGGTGCTTAACGCGCACACTGAGTCGTTAGGTGCGCGTAATATCCCGCGCAGTGATTATTTACACCACTTACGGATTGACCAGAATAAGGTAATTAATCCCGCCTGCTGGAAACCCCAAACTATTATTTCACGCGAGTTTGCGATAAAACCCCATCAAAATTGCCCGTAATGGATGAAGAACCACCGACACTCCTTTACATAATCGGGGTTTTTCGGCATTATCTTGCCGATTAAAAAATATGGTACTCATACCTAGAGGATTCGATGGCCAAAGAAGACAATATTGAAATGCAAGGTACCGTACTTGATACGTTACCAAACACGATGTTCCGCGTTGAATTAGAAAACGGACACGTCGTTACCGCTCACATCTCCGGTAAAATGCGTAAAAACTACATCCGCATTCTGACGGGCGACAAAGTCACTGTAGAGCTGACCCCGTACGACCTGAGCAAAGGCCGCATTGTCTTCCGTAGCCGCTGATAGGCTCACCCTGCGCACCTGCGTTCACGCATCTGCGGCATAAATTATACTCGCGGTGATATGACGGTCTGACGAGACACATAAATATCACTGAGAGTTAGCTGAAAAACTTAAATTTCAGCCATAAAAAAAGAGCGCCTTTTGGCGCTCTTTTCTTTTACTTCTTAAACTTCGGTTAATGCAGGGCGTCTTCGGCTTTACGCTTCTGTGCGCTACAAAATTCATACGTTAACTGCTGCTTATCTTCGCTCAAATCAACGGTGACCGAGCCACCGTCCACCAACGAACCAAACAGCAATTCGTTCGCCAACGGTTTTTTCAGATTTTCCTGCACCACACGTACCATAGGACGAGCGCCCATCGCGTGATCGTAGCCTTTCTCTGCCAGCCACAAACGCGCTGCTTCGCTCACTTCCAACGAAACGCCTTTAGCATCCAGTTGAGCCTGCAGTTCGACGATGAACTTATCCACCACCTGCTGAATAATGTCAGTCGACAGATGGTTGAACCAAATGATGTTATCCAGACGGTTACGGAACTCTGGCGTGAACACCTTCTTGATCTCTTCCATCGCGTCGGTGCTGTTATCCTGCTGCGCAAAGCCAATTGATTTACGCTGAGTTTCACGCACACCGGCGTTGGTCGTCATCACCAAAATCACGTTACGGAAATCGGCTTTACGGCCGTTATTATCCGTTAAGGTGCCGTTGTCCATCACCTGTAACAACAGGTTGAAGACGTCAGGATGCGCTTTTTCGATTTCATCCAGCAATAGAACCGCATGAGGATGTTTGATCACCGCATCCGTCAGCAGACCGCCTTGATCAAAACCGACGTATCCCGGAGGCGCACCAATCAAACGGCTAACGGTATGACGTTCCATATATTCGGACATATCAAACCGCAGAAGCTCAATATCCAAGGCTTTCGCCAATTGGACCGTGACTTCGGTTTTACCTACGCCCGTTGGGCCAGCAAACAAGAACGAACCGACCGGCTTATGATCTTGACCTAAACCAGCACGACTCATTTTGATCGCTTCGGTCAGCGCGCTGATGGCTTTATCCTGTCCAAACACCAGCATTTTCAGACGGTCGCCCAAGCTTTTCAGCACATCGCGATCGCTGGCTGATACGGTTTTCTCTGGAATGCGCGCAATGCGAGCGACCACAGATTCAATATCAGCGACGTTGACGGTTTTCTTACGCTTGCTCACTGGCATTAAACGGCTACGAGCGCCCGCTTCATCAATAACGTCAATGGCTTTATCTGGCAAATGACGGTCATTGATGTATTTAACCGACAGCTCAACCGCCGCGCGAATCGCTTTCGCGGTATAGCGCACGTCATGGTGAGCTTCATATTTTGGTTTCAGACCATTAAGGATCTGTACCGTTTCATCTGGGGTTGGCTCAGTAATATCGATCTTCTGGAAACGACGCGCCAAGGCGCGATCTTTTTCAAAGATATTGCTGAACTCTTGATAGGTCGTCGATCCGATCACGCGGATCTTGCCGCTAGACAGCAGCGGTTTGATCAGGTTAGCCGCATCAACCTGCCCACCAGACGCTGCGCCCGCACCGATGATGGTATGAATTTCATCAATGAACAGGATGCTATCGGTATCTTGCTCAAGCTGTTTGAGCAACGCTTTAAAGCGCTTCTCAAAGTCGCCGCGGTATTTTGTACCCGCCAGCAATGAACCAATATCCAGTGAATACAGGGTGCAGTCCGCCATCACCTCAGGCACGTCGCCCTGCACAATTCGCCAAGCAAGCCCTTCCGCAATCGCGGTTTTACCCACGCCGGATTCCCCAACCAATAGCGGGTTGTTTTTACGACGACGGCACAACACCTGAATCGCACGCTCCAGCTCTTTATCGCGGCCTATCAACGGATCGATACCGCCGACGCGTGCAAGCTGGTTTAAGTTCGTGGTGAAGTTCTCCATGCGATCTTCACCGCTAGCAGGCTCTTCCGGTGCTGGATTTTCGGCATTTGGCGCCTGTCCAGTTTCGTCTTTGCGTGTGCCATGCGAGATGAAGTTCACGATATCCAAGCGGCTCACGTCGTGCTTGCGCAACAGATACGCAGCCTGAGACTCTTGCTCGCTGAAAATCGCGACCAGTACGTTCGCGCCGCTGACTTCATTGCGGCCTGAGGACTGAACATGGAAAACAGCACGCTGCAGAACGCGTTGGAAACTCAGCGTAGGCTGAGTATCACGCTCGGCTTCACCGTTAGGTAACGTGGGTGTGGTTTGTTCAATAAAGGTTTCGAGTTCTTGACGCAAAGCGGCTAGATCAACAGAGCAAGCCTCCAGCGCTTCACGCGCAGCAGGGTTACTAAGTAGTGCCAGCAGCAGGTGCTCCACGGTCATAAACTCATGGCGATGCTCGCGCGCTCTGGCGAACGCCATGTTGAGACTGAGTTCCAGTTCTTGATTGAGCATAGGCACCTCCCCCATTTAAGCGGCCGTTAACCGGCCTTTTCTAACGTACACAACAGTGGATGCTCGTTCTCCCGCGCATACCGATTGACGTGAGCGACTTTTGTTTCCGCCACCTCAGCGGTGAAAACACCGCAAATCGCTTTTCCTTTATAATGCACAGTAAGCATCAACTGCGTTGCACGTTCAATATCATATGAAAAAAACTTTTGCAGGACGTCAATCACAAATTCCATCGGTGTGTAATCGTCATTGTTAAGTATAACTTTATACATTGACGGCGGTTTTACCTCATCGATTTGTTTGCTGTCGGCTAATTGTTCGAAATTCAGCCAGTCGTTTTGGTTTGCCATGTCCTGCCCATTCTCTGTTAACAATCATGCGATACAGACTACGATCGCATAACTACATGTCTTTCTTGCTAGTGACTTAACTGTGACACAAATCTTCACAGTTGTGTTATTTGCGTTGCATTAAGTGATTAAATTTCGCCCGATTCATCTAAATAGCGTTATCTGCTTCAAACTTTCATCACAATGCACTGTGTTAAAAATAGCCATTGCTTGACGAACTAGCGGCATACACTAGAGTGTAAATTTGTAAGCTGGTGACGATTCATACAAATCGATACCGTTTCGACCGATAAGTCTCTGTTTCAAACTAACGATAATTATTCCTTAGTTAACAGATCTTTTCGGCACCCGTAGGGGGCGTTCCTAAGCTGTTCAGCACCACGGTGTGGCGCGTTAATCGAACATCTTAAGAACACGTCCTGTATCTGCCCTCGCACTCAACCGAGGTTTCGCATCAACCAAGACCCACGGTTCGAAGAATGAAGGGCATCAATCTTATCTCATAACATACGTAACGAGCTTTGCCGATGACTCTGGGTCAATCGTACAAATCTCTTATCACAGCATGGCGAGGGTTGTATAAGCATGGAGACGGGTACCGTTAAATGGTTCAATAATGCTAAAGGTTTTGGCTTTATCTGTCCTGTGAATGGCGGCGAAGACATTTTTGCTCACTATTCTTCAATTCAGATGGAAGGTTACCGCACACTGAAGGCTGGGCAACAGGTCCAATTTAATGTGCAAGAAGGCCCTAAGGGCAACCACGCCAACGCCATCGTTCCCATCGAAGTAGAGATGACAGCCTAACGTCCCCTCAGCGCACGATGGAACCACTTTTGCTCCATGCCAGCCCCGCGCTGGCATTGTTTTTATAGCACTTCTCATCATGGCAATACGCTATCTTCCTCTTTGTTAGATAGTGGCGTTTCCTTTTTTTTCAAGGGCAACCCGCTCTCCTTCCGCTTATGATTAATTAACCGTCTAATAATTAACACCAATATCTATTTGGCCGCTCAACTCGCTCATTCACTAAATAAATCATCAACGACAATCAAATAATTATTTAAAATACGTTCACCTAGCTCGCCGATTTAATTGCCGTTGAGGTTTAGCCTGTTTAACTACTTGATAGAAATTAAATACAGCAACGTTCTATCAGGTATATCGTATGTCTCAAATCAGCGTCGAACGCACAGCAGATTCATCCATGACGGGTTTCCAACTCTTTAATTCTCTCGTAAAAGGAGACTTAAAGCCGGGGCGTCTTTGGCATGCGAAAAATTACCGCGTGAAATTTGCGCTCAGAACGTTGCTAGCCCCAGTCACAACGATAAAGCTGCTGGAAAACATTGCGGCTATCCCGAGCTGTCAGGACGTGCTTTTAGCCCAACCACGCCTGCCGTGTAAGCTTCATCATCCCTATCTGAATGTTCACTTCAAGCGCCAAGATGCCGTCAAAGCCATTGGCGAACACTACCAGATGATGGATGACGCGTTGCCGCAGAGCGTTTTGCGCAAAATATATAATGCCAAACCCTATTATCTGTGTGAAATGACAGGCAAAAACGGCCAGCTATTCCGTATCGGGATCAGCCCAATTGATAGTCTGAATAAGGAAGGCGAGCTGTCGTTATTATTTTATAACGATGAAGGCACCATGCTTTCTGAATGCACCTTTACCTTACTCACCTATTTAGGTAAAAAAACGCTATTCGTCGGGGGATTACAGGGACCTAAGCGTTCTGTCCCGCATGAGCTTATTCAAACCGCTACCAAAGAATGCCATGGTTTATTTCCTAAACGCCTTTTGATGCAGGCACTTTGCTTATTTGCCAACAACGTAGGATGCGAACAGATATTAGCCGTGGGTAACAGCACCCATATCTATAAAAACTGGCGCTATAGCAAAAAGAAAAGCAGCAAGATGATGTCAGACTACGACAGCTTCTGGCTCTCAATCGGCGCAGAAACAACGCAGGAAGGTTATTTCCGCCTGCCACTAACGATTGCCCGAAAATCGTTGGAAGAAATCGCCAGCAAAAAACGGGCAGAATATCGTCGCCGTTACCAGTTGCTGGACGATCTGGAATCCGCCGCTCACGCGGCATTGAGTCGCTAAATCTCACACAGAATCCGCCATTCTGAATACGAATGGCGGCTATCTTGTTACTCTGCCTTAGCTACTCTGCCTTACCGCGTGCCAACCAAATCACCCGTGAAAACATCCCTTTGATAAGCGCAGGCACAGAATCTCTGCCCCAAACTTCAGCCTGTGCCGCCACAGAAATAGCTAAGTCGGGTTTAGATGAGCGGTGTATCGCTTTGGTGATCACCTTACGCGCTGACAGCGGTACGTTGCTCGGTAGGCCTGCGATATCGTGATACACCGACGCAAACCCCTCACGGTACATGTAATGCTCCATATCCGGCGCAGGTAACGCAGTCAGACGATCGCGTTCGTTCTCCTTAGCATGCTCGGTCAACGCACGTACCGCAGCGGCATACTTACGCCCCGCATCGTCGCCGTCCACCAGCACGTGCCACTCGAGTCCCATATGGCGCGCAAATTTCACCAGCGGACGAATACCGCACTGGGCAAACTCAATGACTTTGATCCCTTCCGTTTCGAAATGGTAGCCGCACTGGCGAGCGAGCTCATTGAGCAACCAAACTTCTGTCTCGCCCTCCACCAACAGCCAGCAACGAGCAAACAGCGTCGATGCCCGATTAAATCGAATGTGGAAGGCAATCCGCCGGCTATCTTCAGGTGACATACCCTGCGGGCCAATGCGATAGGTTGCCACGCGGTTTGACTGGCGCACCAAACGACATACGCGATCAACCGGCACCAGCGAAAGCAATTCGCCCGAGTTAGTGGTGGTGATTTTTTGCAGCGGCAGCTGATTGAGCAGCCCCCACGCCACCGACAGCATGATGGGATGCAGGCGAGTTTCAGGATCTTCCACCAGCAGCAGCGGGCGCGCATGAGGATCGAGCGTGATCGCGCCTTTGGCCTGCAAAAGCGTTGAAAACAGCCCAAGTAAAATCAACCGCATATTTCGGCTACCGGATTCAGCCACCATTTGATTCATATTTTCGAGCGAACGCCATGCCTGACGCCCGTGTACTTCGTCGCTATGACGCTTTCGACGGCGCGAGTTCTGCGGCTGTTGCCCCTGTTCAGCAAAATAGTGTTCCAGCAGCAACTGCATGGCATTCAAGCCCTGACGCAGTTCGCTGTTGCTCAGCTTCTGCGGGTTACGCACCATTTCACGCGTCAGATCGTCAAGCTGTTGGGCCACTTCCGCCTGATCGGGGATCTGGCGTTCTGCTAATACGTTCGGACGCAGTCGGCGAATAAAGCGCGCATCACGCAGGCGTAGCACCGGATGTAATCGAACAATCTCACGCGCCAGTTTATCGACGTGATGTAGTTGAAGCGGCTCGCCATTTTGATCGAGAAAAGAACGCCACGTACACACCGTGCCATCGTCACACAGCTCCCCTTCCTGACGAAAATAGATGCGTTGAAAACGGCCGTCCCCATTTTGCCATAGCGACGAAAGGGGTCGATAACGGGGCGCGTTGTGGTGCCCTACATCCGACTCACAAAATACAAAGATAATTTGTAAATAGCGCTCTTTTGCGCCTTCATCACCGGGAGGAAAATAAAAATCTTGCGATTCGAAGTGATAGAGATCGGCGTTAGGTGAAAGACACAGCGTCAGCGCATCCAAAAGGCTCGATTTGCCCCACGCATTTTCACCGATAAGAACCGTATTCTCATCCAGCGTCAAAGAGAGGCGATTTATCCCTCTGAATCCGACAATTTCGATCCGTTCTAGATACATTGCTACTCTCCCTTACGGATGCATTCATCTGAGAATGAAAAAAAAACGCTGTCTGGTCAAGCACTCACTGAGATGTGATGCCCGATTTTCTTCTGCCGATTCAGTTCGTGGAGAGTAAAACGCCAAACCATTCGGCTTGTTTTATCAATTCCTCTGCCAAGCTTTACTCACCAAACCCTTTTGGGTAGCGTATCGCCATTATTCTCCGCAATTTAGGTTTTCCATGTACTCGGGACTGCTCATTATCTTGGTGCCGCTTCTGCTCGGCTACTTAATCCCTCTACGCCAAAAGAGCTTAGTGGTATTAATCAACCGTCTGCTTAGCTGGATGGTTTACGTTATTCTGTTTTTTATGGGCATCAGCCTCGCCTTTCTCGACAACCTCAGTGAAAATCTGTGGCTTATTTTTCAGTATGCTTCGGTATTCTTTATTTGCATCATCGCTGCCAACCTTATTGCATTACTGCTGCTGGAAAAAAAGCGCCCTTGGGTTGTGCCCCATAAACAGGAAGAGCTCCCTTCACGTCTCCACATGGCGCTGGAATCGCTCAAGCTGTGCGGCGTGGTGGTCGGCGGTTTTGCGCTCGGTTTAACACAGTGGTCATGGCTCAGTTACGCCTCTCACGGCAGTGAATATGCGCTGATCTTCTTGCTGTTACTGGTCGGGTTGCAGCTGCGTAATAGCGGCATGTCACTCAAGCAAATCATTCTTAACCGCCGCGGCATGATTATCGCCGTGCTGGTGTGTGTGAGCGCGTTGGTCGGCGGTGCTATCGCGGCCCTATTGCTGGGTCTGCCGATAAAAACGGGGTTAGCCATTGCGTCTGCCTACGGCTGGTACTCTCTTTCAGGGATCATGATGACTGATGCGTTTGGCCCGGTGATCGGCAGCGCAGCCTTCTTTAACGATCTGGCGCGTGAATTATTTGCCATTATGATGATCCCAACGCTGGTACAGCGCAGCCGCTCATCCGCGTTAGGCCTGTGCGGCGCGACATCTATGGACTTCACGCTGCCGGTTCTACAACGCAGCGGTGGCTTAGAATTAGTGCCTGCCGCCATCGTTCACGGCTTTGCCTTAAGCCTGATCGCACCGGTTCTGATGGCTGTTTTCTCCTCATAACTCTCGCCTAAAAAAGTATGTCATGGGGTCAATAACCTCATGACATACCTAAAAAGTTTTAGTCCTTTCCCTCTGAATAATTCTCACTTACAACTTAATTTGCGCTACATCAAACAAAGCTAAAGTTGCCTCAAAAATTCCTTTTTTACCTCACTGGACGGGACTACTCTTAAAACAAGCATAATAAATGCAACTTTAAAAGGAAGCCCAGAATGTACTGTGTCCAATGTGAACAAACCATCCGAACGCCTGCGGGTAATGGCTGTTCTTTCGCCCAAGGTATGTGTGGCAAAACTGCTGAAACGTCTGACCTACAAGATCTGCTGGTTGCAGCATTACAAGGCCTGTCTGCATGGGCACTGAAAGCACGTGAGCTGGGCATTATCGACCACAATATTGATAACTTCGTGCCTCGCGCCTTCTTCTCTACGCTAACTAACGTTAACTTCGATTCAGAACGTATCGTCGGTTATGCACGTGAAGCGTTAGAAATGCGCGATGCGCTGATGGTAGCCTGCCGCGCGGTTGACGCTAACGCACAGGTGGATCATCCATTAGCTGATTTACAGCTGGCAGGTTCAGACCTTGCTACCCTGCGCAAGCAGGCTGAAGAATTCGCGCTCAACAACGATAAAGCAGAAATCGGCGACGACGTTCACGGCCTGCGCATGCTTAACCTGTATGGTTTGAAAGGCGCGGCGGCCTATATGGAACACGCCCACGTTCTCGGCCAGTACAGCGATGATATTTATGCTGAATTCCACGCCTATATGGCATGGTTAGGTACTCAGCCACGCGATGTTGATACCCTGCTGAATAATGCCATGGGCATCGGCAAAATGAACTTCAACGTGATGGCGATTCTGGACAAAGGTGAAACCGACGCTTACGGTCACCCAACGCCAACCTCCGTTAACGTTCGCCCTGTTGCAGGCAAAGCCATTCTGATTTCAGGTCACGACCTGAAAGACCTGCGTATGCTGCTGGAACAAACCGAAGGGACTGGCGTAAACGTCTATACCCACGGTGAAATGTTACCTGCACACGGCTACCCTGAACTGAAAAAATTCAAGCATTTGGTGGGTAACTACGGCAGCGGCTGGCAGAACCAGCAAACCGAATTCGCCAAATTCCCTGGCCCAATTTTGATGACTTCTAACTGCATCATCGATCCTAACGTCGGTAACTACACTGACCGTATTTGGACCCGTAGCATCGTTGGCTGGCCAGGCGCGCGTCATTTAGAAGGTGACGATTTCAGCCAGATCATCGCTCAGGCTCAGGTGTGCGAAGGCTTCCCATACAACGAAATCGAACACATGATCACCGTCGGTTTTGGTCGCCAGACCTTGCTGAACGCAGCAGATACCGTCATCGACTTAGTGTCACAGAAAAAACTGCGCCACGTCTTCTTGGTGGGTGGCTGTGACGGTAGCCGCGCTGAACGTAGCTACTTCACCGATTTCGCCCGCGCCGTGCCTCAAGATTGCCTGATCTTGACCTTAGCCTGCGGTAAATATCGTTTCAACAAGCTGGACTTCGGTACTCTGGAAGGCTTGCCACGCTTGCTGGACGTCGGTCAGTGTAACGATGCCTACGGCGCAATCATGTTAGCAGTGAAACTGGCTGAAACATTAGGCTGTGGCGTGAACGATTTGCCACTGAGCTTGGTTCTGTCTTGGTTTGAACAGAAAGCTATCGTGATCCTGCTGACCCTACTGTCTCTGGGTGTGAAGAATATCTACACCGGCCCAACGGCTCCGGGCTTCTTGACCGACAACCTGCTGGCCATTCTGAATGAAAAATTCGGCATGCGTTCCATCTCCACGGTTGAAGCAGATATGACCGAAATTCTGGGCGCGTAATCGCACTTGATGTCACCTTAAAGCCGCAGCCCTTCGGGTCTGCGGCTTTCGAATTGAGAAAACATGATGACAATGCCAACTCCCCTCTGCCCTAATCAGATGCAGGTGCATTCCATTCATCAGGAAACGCCGGACGTCTGGACAATTTCTCTTATTTGCCACGATTTCTACCGTTATCATCCGGGGCAATATGCGCTGGTGAGCATTCGTGATAGCGAAGAAACGCTGCGCGCTTACACGCTGTCTTCGTCTCCGGGGCAAAGTAAATTCATTACGATCAGCGTGCGTTGCTTGCCCGACGGCGAAGGCTCGCGCTGGCTGACACAGGAAGTTCATCCGGGGCAACAGCTGTGGCTCTCCGATGCGCAAGGCGAATTCACCTGCGCCAATGCCCCCGCCGATCGCTACCTGATGCTGGCCGCTGGCTGTGGTGTGACGCCGATTATGTCCATGACGCGCTGGCTATTGGCGAATCGCCCAGAAGCTCGCGTGCAGGTTATTTTCAATGTGCGAACCCCACGCGACGTGATTTTTGCCGATGAGTGGCGCGATCTTGATGCGCGTTATTCACAGCTGAAGCTAACGCTCATGGCTGAAAGCGACGCTACCACAGAGTTTTTGACCGGCAGAATTACGCGTGAAACGCTGGTACAGATTTGCCCTGATATTGCTAGCCGCACCGTGATGACCTGTGGCCCTGCGCCTTACATGAAAGCGGTCAAACAGCTCGCGCTCGATCTGGGCGTTCCAGCGCAAAACTTCTATCAAGAACAGTTCCAAGTGGTAGCCGATAACGATGCCGATGGTGCAACGCTCAAGCTCACCACCAATACGCCGTTGCACACCTATCATGCACCAGTGGGCGCAACGCTGCTGTTCGCGATGGAACAAAACAAGCTTCCTATTCAGGCGGCCTGCCGTGCAGGGGTTTGTGGTTGCTGTAAAACCCGCATTCTTAGCGGCGATTACACCACCAGCAGCACCATGACGCTGACGCCAGACGAAATCGCGCAAGGGTATGTACTTGCCTGCTCTTGCCAGCTAAATAGTGATGTCGTTATTGCCTAACGGTTTTGCCTAATCAGTCGGGTCGTCCTGTTTTTTCATCCACCGATGACCCGCTTATTTCGCCCCCTCCTCCCTTCCAATACCTTTCAGTAATGCCTCATTGCTATAACATTTCTACAATATTAATAATACAAAATGTATAGTGGTCTTCTCGATGGCAGACAATGCACTCGGCATTGCCGACAGCGCCGTGACTTTCACTCGCTCACTGATAGCATCAATGAGCGAGCTACCTGAATTCATTCAAGGGAGGTGTTCATGAAGCAAACTGTTGCAACCCTAGTCGCTAAAACACTCGATCAGGCTGGCGTAAAACGTATTTGGGGCGTCACCGGCGACTCCTTAAACGGCCTTAGCGATAGCCTATTAAGAATGGGAACCATACGTTGGATTGGCACACGCCATGAAGAAGTCGCGGCTTTCGCCGCCGGTGCCGAAGCACAGCTTACCGGACAGCTCGCCGTCTGCGCGGGGTCCTGTGGGCCAGGCAACCTTCATCTAATCAATGGCCTGTTTGATTGTCACCGCAACCACGTTCCGGTACTCGCCATCGCGGCGCACATCCCTTCCAGCGAAATCGGCAGCGGCTATTTTCAAGAAACACATCCACAAGAGCTGTTTCGTGAATGCAGCCATTACTGTGAACTCATTTCCAACCCAGAACAGCTCCCTCAAGCGCTTGAAGTGGCAATGCGTCAGGCCATTCTCAAGAAAGGCGTTTCGGTCATTGTGCTACCGGGTGATGTTGCACTGCGTCCCGCACCGGAAGATGCCAACCCCGTTTGGCACACGCCTTTGCTGCCTCGCGTTTTACCACCGGAAAGCGAGCTGGAAGCCTTTAAAAACATTCTGGAAAGCGGCAAAAAAATCACCCTGCTGTGCGGCAGCGGCTGTGAAGGTGCCCATGACGAGCTGATCCAATTTGCGGAAAAGATAAAAGCGCCGATTGTTCATGCGCTGCGCGGTAAAGAGCACGTGGAATGGGATAATCCGTATGACGTTGGGATGACTGGTCTTATCGGCTTCTCCTCGGGCTACCATGCCATGATGAACGCCGATACCCTGATTTTGCTCGGCACCCAGTTCCCGTACCGTGCGTTTTATCCAACTAACGCCACCATCGTGCAGGTGGATACCAATGCGGCCAGCATCGGTTCGCACTGCGCCGTCAATTTACCGTTGCTCGGCGATGTGAAATCAACGCTCCAAGCGCTGCTGCCTAAGCTTGAAACTCGCAGCGATCGCCAGTTCTTGGACCAAGCGTTAGAGCACTACCACAAGGCGCGTAAAGATCTGGATGCACTGGCGACCTCCAACGACGACCAGCCGATTCATCCACAATATTTGGCGCAGCAAATCAGCGAACTGGCCAGCGAAGATGCCATCTTTACCTGCGATGTCGGTACGCCAACCGTATGGGCTGCGCGCTATCTCAAAATGAACGGCAAACGCCGTTTGCTGGGATCGTTCAACCATGGTTCCATGGCTAACGCAATGCCACAGGCCCTAGGTGCGCAAGGAAGCCACCCCGATCGTCAGGTTATCGCCCTATGCGGTGACGGTGGATTTACCATGCTAATGGGCGATTTCCTCACGCTGGCTCAGCAAAAATTGCCGGTCAAAATTGTTATTTTCAACAATAGCGTGTTGGGATTTGTGGCGATGGAAATGAAGGCCGGTGGCTATCTCACCGATGGTACCGACTTACACAATCCTGACTTTGCCGCCATTGCGAACGCCGCAGGGATTAAGGGCATTCGGGTAGAAAAAGCCTCTGAGCTAAATAGCGCGCTGGCTGAAGCTTTCGCTCACGATGGGCCGGTCGTCGTCGACGTGGTTACCGCCAAGCAAGAGCTGGCTATGCCGCCGCAGATCAAATTTGAACAGGCAAAAGGCTTCAGCCTTTATATGCTACGCGCCATTATTAACGGTCGCGGTGACGAAGTGGTGGAACTAGCCAAAACCAACTGGCTGCGCTAAACCCTCGCGTTCTTCTCTTGCGAACTCACTCATCCGGCGCAGAAATTCTGCGCCGTTTTTTCATCTAATTTGCGGTCATCGCCGCAGATCATTCGCTATCTACCATTTTCAGTTTTGAGTCTACATACGCGCATGCTACAAAGAATAAGGTTTATAAAAATCCTACTCAATAATCTACACCCCACGTTGAAGCCAAGCGTCAGCCAGCGCAAAACCAAGGGATTAAGGAGCAGTACGTGATCGATCTTCGTAGTGATACCGTTACCCGTCCAAGTGACGCCATGCGTTTAGCCATGTCTCGTGCCGAAGTCGGCGATGATGTTTATGGTGACGACCCCAGCGTTAACCTGCTTGAACAAGAAGCCGCCGAGCTTACCGGTAAAGAAGCCGCACTGTTTTTACCAACGGGTACACAAGCAAATTTGGTAGCGCTGCTGACACATTGCCAACGTGGTGAAGAGTATATCGTTGGGCAAAAGGCGCATAACTATCTGTTTGAGGCCGGTGGCGCTGCGGTTCTCGGCAGTATCCAGCCACAGCCCATTGATGCCGCAGCCGATGGCACTTTGCCGCTCGACGTCGTCGCCAGCGTTATCAAACCCGATGATGTTCATTTTGCGCGCACCAAGCTGCTGTGCATCGAAAATACCCATAACGGTAAAGTTTTACCGCTCGACTATCTGCAACAGGCATGGGTATTCACGCGTGAGAAAGGCCTTGCTCTGCACGTCGACGGCGCGCGTATTATGAATGCCAGGGTGGCGCTTAACGTCCCCCTATCGACGCTGACACAGTACTGCGACACGCTTACCATTTGCCTTTCCAAAGGACTGGGCGCGCCGATTGGTTCGCTTTTGTGCGGCAGCGCTGAATACATCAAGCAAGCACGTCGCTGGCGTAAAATGGTCGGTGGTGGGATGCGTCAGGCCGGTATTTTGGCCGAAGCGGCACGCTATGCGTTGCTCAACAACGTTGAACGTCTGCGAGAAGACCATGATAACGCGCAGTGGCTGGCGAATGAGCTCAGTGCCATTGGGGTCGAAGTCATGGCGCCAGGAGCACAAACTAACATGCTGTTCCTCAAAGTCCCTGCGCATGAAGCCGCTCAATTAGGCGGATGGATGAAAGAGCGCGGTGTACTGATGAGTGCAGGCCCGGTCACGCGTATTGTGACGCATCTCGACGTCTCACGTTCAGATTTGGAGAAACTGGTTTCCTTATGGAAAGAGTTTAAACAATCTATCAATACTCAGAGCAGCACCACAGCCAGCAAAGCTATATACGGCTAACATAAGTCATAGCCCGCACGCTTATCCCAGCGATGCGGGCGTCATCCTAAAATAATAAAATATATTCTCATCTGCTTAGGTTTAACTATGACCCCACAAAGGATTTTAGTGCTGGGTGCCAGCGGCTATATCGGGCAACACCTGATCCCAAAATTAGTTGAAGAAGGCCATTCAGTCAGAGCCGCCGCACGCCGAATTGACTGGCTACGTGAACAGGCTTGGCCGCGTGTCGAATGCCAGTACGTCGATCTTCATAAACCCGAAACCCTGCCCGCTGCCGTGGCTGATATTGATGTCGTTTATTATCTGGTTCACGGCATGGGTGATAGCCATGATTTCGTGACCGGTGAAATTAACGCAGCCAAAAACACCTGCGAAGCACTGCGCGATTCGGGCGTGAAACAAATTATTTTTCTCGGCGCCCTTCAGCCCAACGGCGAGTCATCACGCCACTTAGTGGCACGCAAAGAAACCGGTGATGCACTTCGCGCCAGCGGAATTCCGGTGACCGAACTGCGCGCAAGCATCATCATCGGCCCGGGCTCCGCCGCTTTTGAAGTGATGCGTGATATGGTTTATAACTTGCCGATCCTGACGCCACCGCGCTGGGTGCGTTCGAAAACATCGCCGATAGCCCTTGAGAATCTACTGACCTATCTCACCGAGTTACTGAACCATCCCGCCATCGGCAACCGCGTGTTTGACGTTGCCGGCCCTGAATACATCAGCTATCAAACCATGTTTGAGCGGTTCATTGCCTTGAGCGGCAAAAAGCGTTGGATGATCCCGCTGCCAATCCCAACGCGTTGGGTTTCTGTCTATTTTCTCAGTATGATCACGTCGGTTCCCACCACGATTTCCCGTGCGTTGATCGAAGGTCTAAAACACGATCTTCCCGCGCACAGCACCGCCATTGAACGACTCATTCCCCAAACGCTGATCAAATTCGATCAGGCTGTACAAGACACGTTGGATAAAGAGGCCGAAGTCGTGAACTCTGCCGACTGGGGTTACGATCCTGAAGCCCGCGAGCGCTGGCGGCCGGGCTACGGTTTCTATCCAAAGCACGCCGGATATGAGCAAGAAACCAGTGCCTCTCCAGAAGCCTTATGGCATGTGGTTCAGCAAATCGGCGGCCAAGAAGGCTATTTCTACGCCAATATTCTCTGGGCTATCCGTGCCAGAATGGACGATATGATCGGCAATAAAGTGGCCTATGGTCGGCCTGATGGCGATACCCTCGCGCTAGGCGATTTGGTCGACGGCTGGAAAGTGATTACGGTAAAACCCCTGCGCCAGTTAGCCATGATGTTTGGCATGAAAGCCCCCGGCCTTGGTCGACTCACTTTCACTATTGAAGACAAAGGCGATAAACGCGTTCTGGATGTACGTGCGTGGTGGCATCCCGCAGGATTCAGCGGCCTGTTGTATTGGTTTGCCATGATGCCCGCTCATCTATTTATTTTCCGTGGCATGAGCAAAAAAATAACCAAGCTTGCCGAAGCCTACGATCGTGAAAATAAGCAGCGATAGTTAACCCTGCCTCAGCATGACTTGGCATAATAAGTCCTGCTGAGGCAACGGCTCGTATCTATCATAAAACGCGTACCCTGTGAGCAACTAAACAATTGTTACGCTCTCTCTCCGTAATCTGATTGCATGTCGAGTAAATTCACGGAAGAATGGCACCCTTGTTGCTAGTCGCGGTCAAATTAGCGATGAGAGCGCCCTTTCCCTTTGAGTAAGGGCAATGAACTAGCGGGCTGACATCAGCCATAAAACGCCTATTAACCTAGGCACACTGCGGATTCGGATAAGTTATGAAAGTATTGGTGACCGGTGCAACCAGCGGTCTCGGACGTAATGCGGTTGAGTTTTTACGTCAGAAAGGGATTAGCGTTCGCGCTACTGGACAAAATCAGGCCATGGGCGACCTATTGAAAAAAATGGGCGCTGAATTTATTCATGCCGATCTCACCAATCTCGTATCATCACAGGCCAAGGCCATGTTGAATGATGTGGATACGCTGTGGCATTGCGATGGTTTCACCTCCCCGTGGGGCTCAGAAGAACTCTTTGAAAAGGCCAACGTACGCTCAACCCGCCGCCTTGGCGAATGGGCCGCCGCCTACGGAGTTCGCAACTTTATTCATATTTCCTCGCCCGCCGTCTATTTTGATTATCGCCATCACCGCGACATCAAAGAAGATTTTGTCCCGAACCGCTACGCCAATTACTACGCACGCAGCAAAGCGGCCGGTGAAGACGTTATTCAGAATCTGGCGTTATCTAATCCACAAACACATTTCACCATTCTGCGTCCACAAGGGCTGTTTGGCCCACACGACAAAGTATTACTACCGCGTTTGCTTAACGCAATGCGCAAGCACGGCACCTTGCTGCTGCCGCGCGGCGGTGATGCGTTAGTGGATATGACCTATGAAGAAAATGCGGTGCATGCCATGTGGTTGGCAACGCAGATCGAAAGCACACCGTCGGGCAGAACGTTTAATATTTCAAACCATCAGCCACGTCATCTGCACACCTTGTTGCAGCATTTAATTGACGAGCTAGGTGTGAAATGCAAAATCCGCTCAATTCCTTATCCTATGCTGGATATGATGGCTCGCGGAATGGAAAAAATTGGTGCTAATAGCCCCAAAGAGCCCGCGCTAACACACTATGGCGTAGCAAAACTCAACTTCGATATGACGCTAGATACCACGCGTGCGCAGCTTGAGTTAGGCTATCATCCGATTGTTTCCATTGACGAAGGGATTATTCGCACTGCGCACTGGCTTAAAGATCATGGCCGTCTGCAAAACCGCGATCGTCATTGATCCACGCTGCCATATTTTTCGATTAGCGCATCGACAATCGCCTCTGTTTCAGCATCCGGCTCGCCCTGATAGTTTGCGGGTCTGAAGTGCATTTGAAACGCGGCGATCGCGTTGCGCGAGGCTGAATCATTATTGCCGCTGAGCGCGATATCGTAGCCATAAGCGGCCAGCTTCTTCTGTAGCGTTAATACATCGACCGGTGTCGTTTTCGCCCTGCCCGCCAAATAATAATCTACCCTGTTTTGATCCGGCCATGCGCCAATGCCCTGTTCGGCCAATTGCCGCCACGGAAACAGCGGTCCCGGATCGAGCTTGCGCTGTGGCGCGATATCCATATGCCCCACCACGTTTTGTGGCGCAATTGCGTAACGCTGCACTATGTCTTTACTTAGGGCGGTCACCAGCTCAATTTGCTGCGGCGTATAAGGCACCCAAATCTTGCCTAACATGCCTTGCTGGTAGCCTTTGTTCACGATTTCGATACCAATCGATGTGTCATTCAGGCTCGTCCGTCCACGCCAAGAACTGGCTCCCGCATGCCATGCCCGCTGCGATTCCGGCACTAACTGCCACACCACGTATTTGCCGTTCTCCGCAGGTGGATGCGCGGGCACCAGATAATGCGCGCTCACGTGTTCATCGGTTAGGGTTTTAAGCGATGAATGAAAATCTTCTGCCGTGTAGTGCAGCACTAAAAACCGGATGCGCTGATCGACGCCCTGGGCCTGATGACGGTCTTCAACCAGATAGGTACCTCGATTGACCAATTGGTGCTGCAACGGCGCGCTTTGGCAACCAGCTAAGCCGATTGCCAACAATATTGCCATCGCTGCGAACCCAATCCGTTTTGGCATGTCTTAAACTCCAGTATGCAATTTCATTTAATTTTAAAGGGACTATACCCAAAATAATTGGAGTTGCATCAAGGCGGCAAGCGAATGAATCCCAATGAGCTAACTCAAATAAGTGATTTGGGTGAAAGAGCGCAGCCAACGCAGCAGCAACTTCAAGTATGAAGGGTATATTCCATGCGTAATAGCACAACTCCATCCCTCGAAGGCCTTACTATCGTTGACTACTGCGGCGTTGTCACCGGAGAGGCCATCCTCGGCGCCAATATTTTCAAAGATTTCTTCGCGGGCATTCGCGATATTGTCGGTGGTCGTTCTGGCGCTTATGAAAAAGAGCTGCGCAAAGCACGAGAAATAGCCTTTGCTGAAATGAACGATCAAGCCAAATCGCTCGGCGCCAATGCGGTCGTCGGCATTGATATTGATTACGAAACCGTAGGAAAAGACGGCAGCATGTTAATGGTTAGCGTGAGTGGTACCGCGGTAAAGGTGAAATAATGAATATATAAGGGCTGAATAACTCAGCCCTTATGCGTCCTCATCACTCGCAGCAAAGGCTCATATTTTTATTGAGCAAATAAGGCCGTAAATAGCCCACCAAATTAGACATCGGTAGAATATCCTCGCCTAATGCAATGTTGAGATGCTCAATAATATAGGCTCTGCGCTGTTGAATACGCTCCCACACCTGAGGATATTTACATGCAATCTGCTCGCGCAGTTCGGCATTCGCGATAGCCACACACTCTTCGGCGCTGGCACCGGCGTAGCCCGTAACCGAAGGTATAATATCGATTTGCAGCAGCATACCGCTGTGTATTTTCGCCTGTGAACCCGAATAGATTGGCGAACTCATCCACTCTTCATCGGCAACCAAATGGCCTGGATTAAGATGCCAGCCGTATTGCGCTTTAGGCAGCACAGTCTCTATGCGCTGATAAATATCATCCCCTGTTACGCCAATCGCGATATATTCAAGCCATGCAACAACGGCGCGATAATAAGGCTTTGCCACGGCGTTGAGATAATCCCGTTGGTCAGGCGGCAAATCATGTTGATCATGAGCAACGTAGCCGCCACGGCTGGATAAGCCGCCTTTGTAGCTGGTCGTCAACGAGGCACGATCTGACAGCGTAATACGATTCTCACCCGGATATAAACGCGCATTTTTAAACCGCTGACCGAACGCGGCAATCGTCACCACGTTATTGGGCTGCCCGTCCGCCGTGAGATAATCTCCAATCTCTTTTTCTGTTTTATTCAGTTCTATCGCGTTCATCGCCTGCAACATGCAGGTTGAGGCTAAATTTGCGCCATATTCATAATGGGCAATTTCGTTGGCCGAATTGATGACTCGCGCCCCGCAGTCTCCGCCAATAAATAAATGCGTCGCGTTGCAAATCTTAGCTTGAGGAGAAACAACGCGCTGAATGGCATTCATCATGAAATAAGGCAGATCAAAAATCTGCTCGTTATTTTCTGTTGGGCTGGTGAACATTTTCCAACCCACGATGCCCACTGAGGACGCGTGATGAATTCCGGTATCTTTCAGCGCCTGAGCTAACGTCATCGGGTTATCCATCGGCTGATTAGGCAGTGAGAAATGAGGCACGCAGATGGCATGATTGGCAATTCGCGCATGCTGGGACATTTTCATGTTTTCATTGCCCAACAATAAAAATGCCTTTCCTGACACAGCGAGCACTAATAACGCTTCTTCAAATCGAGGAATAAACCCCGTTAGATATTCGAAATTAGCCCCGTGCTCTTTATCGGCATAAGTCACTAGATAGTCGTGCCCAGATGCTTGCATACGCGCCAGCACGCGATCCAAGCGAAGCTGAAGGGTCTCATCCAGAAGCTCTACCTGCTGAGCATCGGGAAATACCTGTGGCTGTGGTACAGATTTTAAAACAATATTCTTCTCTTTCAGTAGATCCATGCCGACTCTCCCTTTAGCTTGCGCAGTCATCATCTAAGTCACAACAATAACCGAGATAATAACGGAATTAAGTCAAAGAGAGAGAACGCTGTTCTGAATAACCGAGCTCGCCTGCAAAAATCATCGTAGTTCGAATAATTGTTTTCTCTACGTTTAATTTATCTAGATTGGGTAGATGAAATTCTGAGCAGAGGCATCAGCACTTGCGCGATATAACCCCGGTGCAATGCCAAATCGTTTGCGGAACATGCGGGTAAATGTCTGTTGATTATCAAACCCACAGGACAAGGCAATATCTAACACGCGACGATCTGTTTTACGCAGCGCCAGCGCCGCGCGTGTGAGTTTACGGTTGCGAATATAGCTGGCAATGGTTTTACCGGTGACGGCTTTAAATTTACGCTGAATATGCCATTTGGAATAACCCGACTGGCGTGAAACATCATCAATTAACAATTTGTCGTCGATATGGCTTTCAATCCAATTCACCAGATCGGTCACGATGAGGTGGTCGTATTGTTGTGTTGTCATTATTCTCTCCCTTTTGGATGCGGTATTAATCGATAAAAACGGTGTTTTTTATCTCCTCCAACGCCATGCGTTGCGCTTCCGAACGGCCCGGATGCGTTTTATCGACGCCCTCGGCACGAATAATTTTGACGTTTTTTAGCCCCATCAAAGACAGCGCGGAAACTAAATAAGGCTCTTGAAAATCCATCGCTCGGTGAACAGCGTCCGCGTAGATGCCGCCTCGCGTTGAAGCGATAAATACCGGCTTATCCGCAATCAGCCCTTGCGCACCTTGTGAGGTAAAAGCAAAGGTTTTCCCCGCCTGACAGACCTGGTCGATCCAAGATTTGAGATTAGTCACGATGGAGTGATTAAACATCGGTGCGCCAATCACCAGCGCATCGCACATTTTGAGCTCTTCAATCGCCTGATTAGCGGCCTGTACGGCGTGAATAACCTCGTCGCTGTATCCCTCGACGCCATTTCGCATCGCGTTGAATACGGCTTCGGTTAAATGTGGCGGCGGTGTGAGCCCAACATCACGGTAGATGACGGATTGAATGCGGTGTTTTTCCTGCAACTGGGCCACGATTGCGGCGCTCAGCAGGCGCGAGGTCGATTGAGTGATAAATGGGCTTGAGTCGATATGCAGCAGTTTCATTCTGATTCCTAAAGATATTCTGTTTTCAAAAAATGCGTTTTTTGAAGAAAAATTAACTGCTGCTAGATTAATGGTTGCAATTACAGAGCGAAATATCTAATTTTCGGAAACATTGTTGCAAAAACGAGACAATAAAATGAAATGCGATCTCAACGATATGCTCTACTTCGTTCATGCCGTCGATCATCAGGGTTATACCGCCGCGGCTAAAGTGCTCGGCGTATCAAAGTCCTTGCTGAGTCGCCGTATTGCAGCGCTGGAAGAGAGTCTTGGCGTTCGTCTATTGCAGCGCTCGACTCGGCGCTTTAACGTCACGGATTTGGGGCTTAAATTTGCTGAGCAGTGCCGTCTGGCGGTGCAACAGGCACAAATTGCCGAGGATTTGGTGAGCAACGCATTGGCCTACCCAAGCGGCAAGCTTAAAATCGCCGCGCCGGTGATGATGACGGAAGAATTTATGGCTCCGGTCGTGTGTCGATTCATTCAAAAATATCCCGACGTGGAAATTGAGCTGTTAGCCATGAATCGAGACGTTGATTTAACCACGGAAGGCATTGATATTGCCATTCGCCCAGAGCCACTCCCGCTGCGCGATTCGAGCCTGCACGTCAAACCCCTGTGCATTGAGCACCAAATATTAGTGTGTAGCCCAGATTATATTGCACGTTTTGGCATGCCAAACGATGTTTCGGAGCTTGCACAGCATGCAACAATAATCAAAAAAAGCGACGATAATAACCGCCAATGGCGTCTCATTAATGTGCATAAAGAAAAAGTGACGCTCACTGTTGCTCCTCGCCTAATCACCAATAACATGCGCGCGGTGGTTTATGCGGCGATTAACGGCGTCGGCATTACCTGTCTGCCGCGTTTTATCTGCTTAGATCATATTGATTCCGGTGCGCTGGTGCATGTTTTACCCGAGTGGACTAACGAACCTCACTCAATTCATGCTTTGTATGAGTCTAAACGCGGGCAGACACTGCTGTTCAAAACCTTTTTGGACTACCTTAGCCAGTCACTGAATGAAGTGCGCCGCATCAATAAAACCTAATGCAGTCTCTTATTCATTCACTTTGTATGCATTCAGCCAAGAGGATTTAGTCGAGGCTGGGCAAATGTGCCAGTTTTCCAGTAAAAAGGTGATATTGTGCTAATCTTAAGCGATTAAGGGGTGCGGTAATAAATTTTAACGCACAAAGATTGCATAAGTATTCTGTGGAAGTTAACATTTGCCCCATCAATGGCTATTCAGTAAACGCGCATGAGTATTCAAATAAACGGCATTAATTGCTTTTACGGCGCACATCAAGCGCTGTTCGACATCACACTGGAATGTCCTGCGGGCGAAACCTTGGTATTACTGGGGCCGAGCGGTGCAGGTAAAAGCTCTCTGCTGCGGGTATTAAACCTGCTTGAGATGCCGCGTTCTGGACAACTTTCTATTGCGGGTAATCAATTCGATTTCAGCCAAACACCGGGTGAAAAAGAGATCCGCGAACTGCGTCGTAACGTCGGAATGGTGTTCCAACAGTACAATCTGTGGCCACATCTGACCGTGATGCAAAACCTGATTGAGGCACCGTGCAAAGTCTTGGGGCTGAGCAAAGCTCAGGCCGTAGAACGCGCGCAAAAATTGCTGCAACGCCTGCGTCTGACAGACTATGTGGATCGTTTTCCGCTGCATCTTTCTGGCGGTCAACAGCAGCGTGTGGCCATCGCCCGTGCTCTGATGATGGAACCTCAGGTATTACTGTTTGACGAACCGACTGCGGCACTAGACCCAGAAATTACCGCTCAGATCGTTAGCATTATTCGCGAACTGTCTGAAACTGGCATCACACAGGTTATCGTGACTCACGAAGTGGAAGTGGCACGTAAAACCGCTAGCCGCGTGGTGTATATGGAACAAGGCAGAGTGATTGAGCACGGTGACGCCAGTCATTTTGCACATCCGCAAACCGAAGCATTTGCCGGTTATCTGTCTCACTAACGGTTAGATTGACACGTTAACAGGGTCGTTTTTGACCAAACTATTAGCTAACAGAAGTTGGAGTCTGCGATGAAAAAAATCATAATTGCCACAGTATTAGCCGGTATCAGCGTCTCTGCATCAGCGGCGGAAACCATTCGTTTTGCTGCCGAAGCTTCTTATCCTCCATTTGAATTCATGGACGCCAACAACCAGATGCAGGGCTTTGATATCGATCTGGCCAATGCCATCTGTAAACAGATGAAAGCGACCTGTACGTTCACCAATCAGTCTTTCGATAGCCTGATCCCAAGCCTGAAATTCAAACGTATCGATGCGGTGATTTCCGGTATGGATATCACCCCAGAGCGTCAGAAGCAGGTTGCGTTCACCGCGCCATACTATGACAACTCTGCGCTGTTCATCGCTGAGAAAGGCAAAGTTGCCGACATCGCTGCGCTGAAAGGTAAACGCGTTGGCATGCAAAACGGTTCAACTCACCAGAAATACCTGCAGGAAAAACATCCTGAAATTACGCCAGTTCCGTATGACAGCTACCAAAACGCCATTCTGGATCTGAAAAATGGCCGTCTGGATGCGGTATTCGGTGACACTGCGGTAGTGAACGAATGGCTGAAGCAGAATGCGACCCTGTCCGCCGTGGGCGACAAAGTGACCGATCCTAACTACTTCGGCACCGGTCTGGGCATTGCCGTGCGCCAGAACAACGCGGAACTGTTGAATCAATTTAACACCGCGCTGAACCAGTTGAAGCAAGATGGCACCTATAAAACCATCTATAGCAAATGGTTCCAGCAGTAATATCGCTTAGGTATTTAGTGCTGCAGGCAATCCACGGGTTCAGAGAATATACCCGATAGATTTCAAGATGCAGGAAGGCGGCAAACGAGAGAATCCCGATGAGCTTACATAAGTAAGTGATTCGGGTGAACGAGAGCAGCCAACGCACCTGCAGTTTGAAAGATGACGGGTATAGTGCCTATCTTTGTAGGCGTAATAAAAAGTATCATTCAGGCGTGTTGAGCGCCTGATGGGATAGGCTCCAAGCAATGATTGAATTTCAACCTTTATTAAGCGCAGCGGGTATGACCGTTGGCCTCGCGCTTTGTGCATTAGTTCTTGGGCTGATATTAGCCATGATTTTCGCCGTATGGGAATCGTCACAGGTTAAACCTGTGGCTTGGCTGGGTACCGCATGGGTAACGCTGGTACGCGGACTCCCTGAAATTCTCGTCGTGCTGTTTATCTATTTTGGTTCGGCGCAGTTGCTGATGGTACTTTCAGACGGTTTTAATCTGAATCTGGGCTTTATCCAGATCCCAATCCAGCTGAATATCGAAAACTTTGAGGTGAGCCCCTTCATTTGCGGCGTTATCGCGTTGGCGATGTTGTATGCGGCCTATGCCTCTCAGACCCTGCGTGGCGCACTGAAAGCCGTTCCTGAAGGTCAGCGCGAAGCCGGTCAAGCATTAGGATTAAGCCAAAGCGCTATTTTCTTCCGTTTGGTCATGCCGCAGATGTGGCGCCATGCGCTGCCGGGACTGGGTAACCAATGGCTGGTACTGCTGAAAGATACCGCTCTGGTTTCATTGATCAGTGTGAATGACTTAATGTTGCAAACCAAAAGCATTGCCACCCGAACTCAAGAGCCGTTTACGTGGTATATGGTTGCCGCGGCGATTTATTTGATTATTACCCTTTTCAGCCAATATATTCTGAAGCGAATCGAACTGCGTACCACGCGCTTTGAGCGGGGGAACGCCTAATGTTTGAGTACATTCCCGATATCATTCAAGGGTTGCCGACCAGCCTAACGTTAACCGTAGTTTCCTTGTTGGTAGCTTTGGTGCTGGCTTTGCTGTTCACCATCGTGCTGACCCTGCGCCCTATCGTGCTCACTCAGCTAGTGCAGGGCTATATCACGTTGTTTACTGGCACCCCGCTGCTGGTGCAAATCTTCCTGATCTATTATGGCCCAGGGCAGTTTGACTGGATAAAGCAGACACCGTGGTTGTGGAATATGCTGTCGCAGCCTTGGCTGTGCGCCATGGTTGCCTTGGCGCTGAACAGCGCGGCGTATACCACTCAGCTGTTCTACGGCGCGGTGAAGGCGATTCCATCCGGTCAGTGGCAATCCTGCGAAGCCCTTGGCATGTCACGCAGCCAGACGTTACGTATTTTGCTGCCGTTCGCATTTAAACGCGCACTGTCGTCCTATTCCAACGAAGTGGTGTTAATTTTTAAAAGTACCTCTTTGGCCTACACCATCACGTTGATGGAAGTGATGGGTTACAGCCAGCAGATGTATGGCCGTACTTACGATGTAATGGTGTTCGGCGCAGCGGGCGTGATTTACCTGTGCGTAAATGGTTTACTCACGTTAATTATGCGTATGGTTGAACGCCGTGCACTGGCCTTCGAACGCAGAAGCTAACCTAATCATTTAGAATACCTACAAAAAGCCAGCCATTGCGCTGGTTTTTTTGTGTCTGTAAAAAACACACAATAAATATTTAACCAAATATATTGCATATAAATTCACTTAATGGCAAAGTCAATTGTGTTCACTTAGCCGTCATTCCGTATGAACATCGTTCCGTTCGTGCGAATACCTCAAAATAAAGACGGTCGCCTAAAGATACTATTTCAGACAGGAGTTTTACGATGAAAAAGCTGATGGTTTGTGCATTACTGGCAGGAATGAGCTTTACCGCCACCGCAGCGGAAACGATCCGCTTTGCCTCTTCTGCCACCTATCCACCGTTTGAATCCATGGATTCAAACAACCAGATCGTTGGCTTTGACATGGATTTGGCCAAGGCGCTGTGCAAACAAATGCAAGCGACCTGCACATTCACCAATCAGGCCTTCGATAGCCTGATCCCTGCGCTGAAATTCAAACGCTATGACGCCGTGATTTCGGGCATGGATATCACGCCAGAGCGTCAAAAGCAGGTCACCTTTACCCAGCCCTATTATGCTAACTCCGCCATTATCATTGCGGACAAAGGCAAATATAAAACCTTCGCCGATATGAAAGGCCTGCGCGTAGGGATGGAGAATGGCACCACCCATCAGAAATATTTGCAGGATAAGCATCCTGAAATTAAAACCGTAGCCTACGACAGCTATCAAAACGCGATTCTGGATCTGAAAAGTGGCCGTTTAGACGGCGTCTTTGGCGATACTGCGGTCGTCAACGAATGGCTGAAAAGCAATCCTAATCTCGCCGCCGTGGGCGATCACGTGACCGATGCGCAATATTTCGGTACCGGCTTAGGGATTGCCGTTCGTCCTGAAAATACCGCTCTGCTGGCAAAGCTCAATAAAGCGCTGGACGATATCAAGGCCAATGGAACGTACAAAAAAATCAACGATCAGTGGTTCCCGCAATAAATAAAATCCCCCTCTCCCGCCTCGGGAGAGGGTTCGCTGAAGTTCTGAATTTTATCCCTTATCCTTCATGGTAATACCCTCCCTCGCCGCGTTTTGCTACCTTAGCCCAATCAACGTGGACTAAACCAAACTCAGGGAGATTTCATGTACCACGCACTTTATTCCTCGCCCGTTGGCATGCTCAGATTAGTTTCGGATGAAAAAGGGCTGCGCCAGCTGTGGCTACCTAATGAGATTGAAGAAAAGATCTGCCCTGCCGAGTGGATTGAGGATGGGGATTTCAGCATCAATCGCCAAATTCGCGACTGTTTAGATGCTTATTTTGCGGGGGAAAAACTACGCTTTGATAACCTGCCGCTCGCGCCCGTTGGTACAGCGTTTCAGCAGTCGGTATGGAAGGCATTACTCACCATCCCATACGGCACCATCAGCCACTACTCGGTCATTGCTAATGCGTTAAACAATCCGAAAGCCGTGCGTGCCGTGGGCGGCGCGGTGGGGAGAAACCCCATTTCGATTCTCATTCCCTGCCATCGCGTACTCGGCAAAGATCTCTCTTTGACCGGTTATTCAGGCGGATTACCGATCAAAAAAGCCCTACTCGATCTGGAGAAAATCAGCTACCGATCCTGACGAACCAGTAGGGTTAATACTTCGTAATGCGCCGTATGCGGGAACATATCGAAGAGCTGAACTTGTTCGATGCGATAATTTTCCAAGCGCGCAATATCTACAGCCATGGTCTGCGCATTGCAGCTTGAGTAGAGAATGTATTGCGGAGCCATGGTGCTGAGATAAGCGCAAAGTTCAGCACCGATTCCCCGACGCGGCGGATTGACTAATACCAGTTCAGGCACTTCGCCTTCGGCGGTGGCAAAGCGCGTTGAATCCAATGCGGCGAATTGGACGTTATGCAGGCCAATTTTTTGCGCAGAACGCGTCGCGCAGGCGATGGCTTCCGCACTAATCTCAATGCCAGTGAGTTTCATCTCTGGCGTTGCGCAGTGCAATCCAAAGCCCCCCACGCCACAGAACAGATCCCACATGCTGCTGACATTCAGCTCACGCACCCAGTCACGCGCGGTGGCATACAGCGCCGCGGCAACCTGAGGATTGGTTTGGAAAAAACTCTGCGGGCGAATATACAGCGGGATTTGATTAAACGACTCTTCCAGCGCCTGCTGTTCGGTAAGAAAGATTTCCGTCTCCCCTTCCAAAATAGCCATATGCACCGGTTGAATATTAGCCGTGATCACCGCGAGCTGAGGCAGTTGCTGCTGTAACCAAGGCAATGCCTGACGCAGCTGTGCCAGCTTAGTTTCCGAGCGCAATACAAAGCGCAGCATAAGTTGGCCATTTTTTTGGCTTTCGGTGAGCAGTAAATATTTTAGCTCACCGCGTTTACGCTCAACGTTGTAAGGCGTTAATCCGGCGCGGGCGATAAATACTTTGAGCGTATCGAACACCGCGGCAAAAGCGTCGGGATAGAGTGGGCATTCGCATAAATCAACCGCGGTTCCATCACGATGCAGCATACCTAACAGCGGGCGTTCTACGCTGCCGCTGACAACCATCTTAGCCTTATTACGAAAAGCCTGTTCTACACTGCTGACAACCGGTAGCCAACGCCCGACCGGCAAGGCAGACATCAGCGCTTCTAGCTGCTGCTGTTTTTGGGTAATTTGTTGGGCATATGGCGTTTCAAGCCACTGACAAGAGCGACAGGTTCCCGACTGATACAGGGCACAGTGCATATCACAAAGACTCTATTGAATAAGAAAAGATGGGGTTACGGCGGCGCGGATTGTAGCATAAAGGCATAGGTTCAGGCGAAACACAGACGGTAAATAACGCACTGACTTTACCTGCGGCGGTTTTGCAATCCAAAATAACGGCGGCTAGTAAGGGGGATAAACAGCAGGGCTAAAATCATGAGCTCAGGAATTTTTAAACGCACCAGCTCAGCGAAAATTTCACCGCCGGTTTCTCCGTTAACGCTGAACATTTCAGGATGGAACCAGCCAAGAGAGGCCAGCAACATATAGCCTATCACCGTAATCTGGCAGCCCAAATACCCCCAGCGTCCCCAGTTTTTTCCCTGAATGACGGCAAGCCCACAGGCAATTTCAATACTCAGCACCGCAATACTTGCGATACATAGCAGCATGGAATCCCAATTTTGTACGCTATCTGAAATAAACGCGCTTAAACCGTCAAAGCCCAGCTCATGGAGTAACAGCAAAAATCCAAGCGTATGAATACCGATCATTGCCGTGCCGGCAATTAATACAGGTACCGGGGCCAAAGCCCATTTCCTCAGCATTTCATGCCGGTTACGCAGTATTTCTGACATCTTATTCCATAAGCTAGCCTGAAAAACTCATGATAGGACAAATTATGTTGTTCAGGCTAGCGGTTTATGATCTTTATGTTTCAAATTAACGTGTTACACACCCTATTTATTCACACGCTCAGTGATGATATTCGCTAAGATAGGCTAGATAACCACCGTTAACCGCCAGCGGCTTTTCTGATCTCTTTCAGCCGCTGTTTTTCTGTTCTGGCCATAAACCACCAGGCAATCAGGCCAATCACCCCCACCACCAGCAGAATAATACTGGCCAGCGCGTTAATTTCTGGGTTAACGCCCATGCGCACACTGGCAAACACCAGCATCGGCAACGTCGTTGATCCCGGCCCCGCCACAAAGCTGGCGATAACCAGATCGTCTAGCGATAGCGTAAATGCCAGCAGCCAGCCAGAAACCAGCGCAGGGGCAATCATAGGAATGGTGATCACGAAGAACACTTTCAGCGGCGTAGCGCCCAGATCCATCGCCGCCTCTTCCAACGATTTATCCAGCTCACGCAAGCGGGAGCTAACCACCACGGTGACATAGGCCGTACAAAAGGTCACATGCGCCATCCAGATGGTCAGCATACCGCGTTCTGCGGGCCAGCCGATCAGGTGTCCCATCGCCACAAACAGCAGCAGCAGTGAGAGTCCGGTAATGACATCAGGCATAACCAGCGGGGCAGTCAGCATGAATGCAAACCCGTTAGAGCCACGAAAGCGGCCAAAACGCACCATCACTACCGCCGCCATGGTGCCCAGAATGGTCGCCATCGTAGCCGCCGCAGCGGCAATGGTTAGGCTTAATCCCACCGCGCTAATCATCACCGAATCATGGAATAGCACGCTATACCAACGCGTTGACCACCCTGCCCACACGGTAACCAGCTTAGAGCTGTTGAAGGAGTAGATAACCAACAGCAGCATCGGCGCGTACAGGAAGAAAAAGCACACCACTAAAATCACAATACGCCACGGCGAGCGCACAACCGGTAAAGTATTCATCAGTGTGCCCCCAGTTCTTTATTCTGATATTTGTGGAACAACATGATCGGCACGATCAACAGTAACAACATCAGGATCGCCACCGCCGAAGCAACGGGCCAATCGCGATTGTTAAAGAACTCCTGCCACAGTACGCGCCCAATCATGATGCTGTCCGGCCCACCTAATAATTCAGGGATCACAAACTCACCCACGGCGGGAATAAACACCAGCATAGAGCCCGCGATAATTCCGCCTTTGGTCAAAGGAACAATGATTTTAAAGAAGGTTTTTATTGGCCTCGCGCCGAGATCCAACGCCGCTTCCACTAGCGAGTAATCAATACGCGTCAGCGCGGTGTAAATAGGCAACACCATAAATGGCAGATAGGAGTACACCACGCCGATATACACCGCCGTGTTGGTGTGCAGAATAATCAACGGATGATCGATAACGCCGAGCCACAGCAGCACGTTATTCAGCACGCCGTTCTCTTTAAGTATTCCCATCCATGCATACACGCGGATCAGAAACGATGTCCAAGAAGGTAAGATCACCAGCAGCAGCAAAATATTGCGCGTCGATGAACTGCTGTGCGCCACCGCCCACGCCAGCGGATAGCCAATGATTAAACAACATATCGTTGAGACAGCGGCGATTTGCAGCGATTGAAGGTAAGCATCGACATAAAGCGGATCGTCAAAAAGCTGAAAATAGTTGGCAAAGTTCAGCGCAATATCCAGCTTGTCGTCCGCCCAGGTCATTAGATCGGTAAACGGCGGGATCGCACGTGCCATTTCGGCCAGACTGATTTTAAACACCGTCAGGAACGGCAGTAAAAATAGGCAGATCAGCCATAGATAGGGCAAGGCAATAACCAGTTTACGGCCATGCACCCCGCGTAAACGGTAGAGCCACGCAGTAAATTTCCCCACCCGCTGAACCGGAGGGCGATCGCTGCGACTTGTAAACAGTGTAGACATCGCTATCTCCTCAGACGGTGAGCACCACGCAGCTATCGGCATCCCAACACAGCTTGATTTGGTCGCCCCAGGTTGGCATGCCTTTACGGAAACGGTGACCGTTCTGCAACTGGGCGCTAATCATTTGCCCGCTGAGCAGCTTGACGTGATAAATAGACAAATCACCGAGATAGGCAATATGCACCACTTCTCCCGTTGCGTAATTACAGCCGTCTTCCGGCGGTTCTTCGCACAGCAGAATTTTCTCTGGGCGCAAAGCAATTTGCACCGGAACGCCCTCAACCACCGCGGCATCGAGATCCACTTTGAGCGGATTCAGCAGGCCGGGGCTTTGGATCAGCAACGCATCGTCTAACTGTTCTTTCAAAATGCCGTCAAAGACGTTGACCGAGCCAATAAACTCGGCGCTGTAGCGGCTATTCGGGTGCTCATAAATCTCTTCTGGCTCACCGATTTGCACGAATTTTCCGCGATTCATAATGGCAATTCGCCCCGCCATCGTCATCGCCTCTTCCTGATCGTGCGTCACCATCACGCAGGTTACGCCCACGCGTTCTAAGATGTCGGCCACTTCCAACTGCATGCGCTCACGTAGCTTTTTATCTAATGCTCCCATGGGCTCATCCAGTAGCAACAATTTTGGCCGTTTAGCCAAACTGCGCGCCAACGCAACACGCTGGCGCTGCCCGCCAGAAAGCTGATGCGGCTTACGTTTCGCATATTCCTGCATATGCACCAGCGACAGCATTTCTTCCACGCGCTGGCTGATTTCGCCGCGGCTCAAGCGATCTTGCTTCAAACCGAAGGCGATATTTTGCTCCACGCTCATATGGGGAAAAAGCGCATAAGACTGGAACATCATATTGATTGGGCGCTGATAAGGAGGCACATGAGCTAAATCCTGCCCATCGAGGACAATATGCCCGCTGGTGGGCATTTCGAAACCGGCCAACATGCGTAGCAAGGTGGATTTTCCACAGCCGGATGCGCCGAGCAGCGCAAAAATTTCGCCTTTATAAATTGTGAGATTGACGTCATCGACGGCGAGCTGCCCGTCAAAGGTTTTACTGAGATTGCGAATTTCCAACAGCGGCGTAAACGCTTTATGCACCTTAGGTGCCTGACGGGGAATAATATCATTCATTCGGGACGTCCTCGCTCTCGTACCTGATACAGACCCGGCTGCATCGACACATACCGCTCAATGAGCAGTGTAAAAGCACACAGGCAAAGAGGTTTTCTCTGCCTGTGTATTCAGCGTAGCCACATTATTTATCTATGTAACTGTTTCGCTGATTTATTTTCCGGTTTTCACTTTGGTCCAAGCTCGGGTGATCACGCGGTCAATTTTTGGCGATTGCACTTTCAGCGTGAACATTTTGGCTCTCACGTCCGGCGGAGGATAAATTCCCGGATTATCCCGCACTTCTGGATTCACCAGAGGCGTCGCCGCTTTATTGGCGTTAGCGTAATAAACGTGGTTGCTAATATTTGCGATCACTTCAGGGCGCAATAAGTAATTGAGGAACTGATACGCCTCAGGGGTATTTTTCGCGTCAGCGGGCATCGCAAACACATCGAAGAAGATCAGTGCGCCTTCTTTAGGGATGCTGTAGGCAATATCCACGCCGTTTTTAGCTTCTTTGGCACGGTTAGCGGCCTGCATCACGTCGCCGGACCAACCGACCGCGACGCAAATGTCACCGTTAGCTAAGTCGTTGATGTACTGAGAGGAGTGGAAATAACGAATATTTGGACGAAGTTTTAACAGCAGGTCGTTCGCCGCGCCGTTGTAGTCGTTGGCGTCTGAACTATTAGGATCTTTGCCAATGTAGTTCAGTACGGTGGCATAAATTTCTGCGGGAGCATCGAGGAAAGAAACACCGCAGCTTTTCAGTTTCTCCAGATTCTCAGGTTTCAACACCAGATCCCAGCTATTCACCGGCGCATCTTTGCCTAAGGCCGCTTTCACTTTTTCGACGTTATAGCCAATGCCGGTGGTCGCAAAGGTGTACGGAATCGCATATTTATTGTCTGGGTCGTGCTTAGCCACCAGCTTTAGCAGCTCAGGATCGAGGTTTTTGTAGTTACTCAGCTGGCTTTTGTCTAAGGGTTTAAATACGCCCGCGCCAACCTGACGCTCGAGGAAACTGGCGGAAGGAACAACCAAATCAAAACCGGTGCTACCGGCCATCAGTTTGCCTTCCAGCACTTCGTTGGAATCGAATACGTCGTAAACCACCTTGATGCCGGTTTCTTTGGTGAAATTCGCCAAGGTGTCTGGTGCAATATAGTCAGACCAGTTATAGATATGCAGCGTTTTCTGATCGGCGCCCGTTGCCGCTGTAGCCATTAAAGCCCCAGAGATAGCGCCTACCAGCCATTTTTTATGCCCGTTGATCATCGTCAATCCCTCCAAATAATGTAGAAACGGCGCGCACTAGCCCGTTTACCAGCCATGATGGCATGCGACAGCAGATCGTTATGCATATAAAATCAGAAAAAGCGGTTATTTCTTCATTTAAATGTTGGGTAATAATATGAGGAAAATCTGGGCTGTACGCTGCAAATCAAGCATAACTGCTGATAGCCTATCCAGCCACCGAGCGGTGGAAAAAACGTCAATTATCGATTTTCTATGCAATAGCATCTATGTCGTGCGCCATTCAAGCCTCTCATGGCGTCAGATATTGGGGAGATTGATTAATTTGCAGAATATTTATGAGGTTTTTATACAAAAACTAACGGCACCATAAAGGTGCCGTCGAACCATGTCAGCGCAGTGACTGTCAGGCGCGTTATCACTAATGGAGCAGAGGCCCGCTCATGGCGTCGGGGTCGTAATCGGCGTCGCTTTCTTCGCCTTCGCCGAGAAACAACATGCCGTTGGCGCGCGTCTCCATCATGATCATCGAAAGCTGTTCTTCGCCCTGTTTCATGAACTCAGCAAACTGCTCAAGCGTCACACCGACGCTGCCGTTCAATGAAAGGCAGGCAATCAGCTTCGGTAAATTGTCATCCTGAATATCAACAAAGACTTTCACTGCTAACGTGCTGGCGTTCATTTGACTGAGATCGGCAACCAAGGGGATCAGCGATGTCGGACGTATTTCAGCCAGCGCACTGAACAAAATCGTTTGATCGATCATATCGACTTTGGCGTCAAATACACCGTCAAAATTCTGCATATGCGGCAGATGTAGCGCTTGGCAGGAGTCACACTCAAAAAAGGTGATGCCCAGTTGATCCAGCCAGCGTCGTAAAAGATCCAGATCCGGGACGATTAGCGAATCCATAGTGGCCTACCTTACAAAAATGATAAAACAGGAGATAATGAGCACAGACGTAGAAAAGGGGCATAGCTTACGGAAAATTGCCCGTTTTATCTATGCTCAAAGACAATTAATTCATCAATCTTGGCGGAAAGAGGAGTACACAATGTCGCTGACGCGCTATGCCACCATGGACCCATTGATGCTGATGAGCATCGTCAACATGAAACTCCGCGATGAGTGCCCAACCTTAAAGGATTTAGCCCGCCGTTATGATATTTCGATGAGTGGATTACAGGAACGATTGGCGCAGGCTGGATATCACTATCAACCTGCAACCAATCAGTTTGTACAGGTTTAATGCTTTTTGCGCGCAATCGTGCGTTCAATGTAGTCGATCATCATGCCTGCAATATCCTTCCCCGTGGTGGTTTCAATGCCTTCCAACCCCGGCGAGGCATTAACCTCCATCACCAATGGGCCGCGCGCGGAGCGTAGAATATCCACGCCTGCCACGCATAAGCCCAGCGTGGCAACGGCTTTCAGCGCCACCTCGCGTTCTTGTTCGGTGATAACCACCCGTTTGGCGGTGCCGCCGCGATGCAGGTTAGAACGAAACTCACCCGGTTTAGCCTGTCGTTCGATAGCCGCCACTACCCGCTTGCCGATCACCAAACAGCGAATGTCTGCGCCCTGAGCCTCTTTGATATATTCCTGCACCAGAATGTGCGCATTCAAACCACGAAAAGCATCGATTACGCTTTCCGCAGCCTGACGCGTCTCCGCAAGCACCACGCCGATCCCCTGCGTTCCTTCAACCAGCTTAACCACCAGCGGAGCACCACCGACCATTTCAATCAAATCGCTAGTATCGTCAGGACGGTGCGCGAATCCCGTAATAGGCAGATCGATGCCCTGCTGAGCCAACATCTGCAATGAATGCAGCTTATCGCGGGCTTTGGCAATCGAAGCAGCGTTGTTTAGCGGAAAACTGCCCAGCATTTCAAACTGTCGTAAAACCGCCGTGCCGTAAAAGGTAATCGCCGATCCAATACGCGGGATCACCGCGTCATAGCGTTCCAACTGACGCCCTTTCTCATGGATGCTAGGTGCCGCGCAGTTGATGTTCATATAGCACGAAAGCGGATCAACAATATCAATGTTATGACCACGCCGCTGCGCCGCCTCTTTCAAGCGTTTACATGAATATAGGGAGCCATCACGGGAAAGTATGACGATATTCACGGCCAACCTCTTAAACTATCTCAGGATCCAACCTTGTTTATGCAGATATTCCAGCATAAACGGACGGCTCTCTTTCGCCAGCGTGCGCTTAATCTGCTCGCTCCAAGTATCGCTGCGTGTGTTGCTTCCACGGCTTTGATAATAGGCGCAAATATGGGCGTCGTACTGCGCCAGAAGTTCACGATCGAGTGGTTGATAGTAATTCTCATGCACCACCATCGCCTCCGGTAGACGCGGCTTTTGCGCGGGATTAGTCGCCGGATAGCCAAGACACAATCCCATCAGCGGCAATACATTTTGTGGCAGCTTTAATAACTGGGTAACTTCCTCAATATTATTACGCAGACCACCAATATAAACGCCGCCCAGCCCTAAGGATTCAGCCGCAGTAAAGGCGTTTTGCGCCATAAGCGACGTGTCAACCGTGCCTAACAGCAGTTGCTCAGCCAAACCTAATTCCGCTTGAGGAAAAATTTCTTTATGGCGATTGAAATCAGCGCAGAAAACCCAGAATTCAGCGGCGTCGGCCACATGCTGTTGGCCTCCGGTTAGCTCAACCAGTTGCTCACGCAGTGAAGGATCGGTAATACGAATAATCGAGCTGCACTGCAAGAAGCTTGAGCTAGACGTGGCACGTGCCGCAGCAAAAATTGCCTCCCGCTCTGCGTCACCGATAGGCTGTGGCGTAAACGCACGGACAGATCGATGCGAACACAGAAGATCAATGGTTGGCGTCATTTTTATGCTCCTCAGATTTTGTTTCAGGTTTTGCCGCCGACGCATCTGACTTTGGCGTTAAGCTAAACAGCGGTGTCTTGCTATGCGTCAAACTCCAAATCAGCGCCACGGCAGCCGGTATCATCAGCGCAACACCGGCAAAAATCATGATGACCGCTGCGAACGGTGTCGCGAGCAGATCGGGTAGATGAATATAATCGTGAATACTGAGATAGGCTACCACCAGCAGCACCATTCCCAGCGCTTCACAGATTAAAACAGGTTTAGGCAAATCCCCTAAAGCCTTCATGCGGACTCCCTAAATAGGCAAAATTTATCAAAGTAACAGGCAAATCCTACTTTTTTTTAACTGCCGTAGCAGGCATAGTAAACGCAGTTAAAGTGAGTCGGCGCTAAACATTATCAAGATTTAGTGAATAAGCTCAAATCAATCAAGGAGTTCTCATGTTTGCAGTAATTTTTGGGCGTCCGGGCTGCCCGTATTGTGTCCGTGCTAAAGAGTTGGCTGAAAAACTGACCGAAGAACGCGATGATTTCAACTTCCGTTATATTGATATCCACGCAGAGGGTATCACTAAGGCCGATCTGGAAAAAACCGTCGGTAAACCTGTTGAAACCGTTCCACAGATCTTCATCGATCAGAAACATATTGGCGGCTGCACTGATTTTGAAGCCTACGCTAAAGAAAATCTGGCTCTGTTCCAGTAATCGTTTTCTGCTTCGAAAAAAGGGCATCCATTTGGATGCCCTTTTATTTTATCTATCAGAATGTGGTGTCTTTCTAGCGATAGCGCTCAACGCCAATCGAACGCTTTTTCTGCCAGGTGAGCGCGACAAACCAAAAAAGAAACGCCCCTGAAGTCGACCAGAAAAGCGCACTGGTTCCATACGCAAACATCTGTAATCCGTTACGTAACTCTGTTCCATAAAACAAGTGAATCAATGTTGAAACCAGCACGGCACAAAGGGTGCCAAGAAAAGGATAAAAAATGCGGCCGTTCACAGAAGCATAGCTCGCAATAAATCCGGGAATAACAAACCACAGCAGGCTGATTTCACCTTTCATCACAATGTTGGGGCCGTCTGCGTGCTCCCACGGTTTTAATACCATGAAGAGCAAACTAACCAAGACAAAAGCAACCATCGCGCCCAACCAACGCCGATACATTGTCATCAAAAATCCCTCTTTCCTTAGAAGCGATATTCAATACACCCACAGTGACCTACCCTTTTCACCGCCCTTGGCGAAGCAGATAGCTCTGTGAGCCCACGCATTCCCTAGCGTGATAACGTGCAAAAGACGCATTCCCACATGTTTCGGCTTTTTGTTGGCCGAACACACAAGTCGCGTCTAAAATAGCTGCCAATACACCGTTCGTATTGGGGTTTCATCTATTACTGGGGATAACCGAGTTAAAGATGAAATTTATTATTTTGTATGGTTGAATGTATCTCCAATAGTCAATCATATCAAGCGCAAGCTAGTTAACGATAAGTTATTCGCCGTGAACATTGATGTCGCAAGTTTGTTAACAGGAAATTACATCCTGCTGTTGTTCGTTGTCTTGGCGCTGGGGTTATGCCTCGGTAAATTACGCTTGGGTTCCGTTCAGCTCGGTAACTCCATTGGCGTTTTAGTTGTTTCTCTTCTCCTCGGACAACAACATTTTGCCATCAACACGGAAGCACTGAATCTCGGCTTTATGCTGTTTATATTCTGTGTGGGCGTGGAAGCTGGCCCCAATTTCTTTTCTATCTTTTTCCGCGATGGAAAAAACTATCTCATGCTGGCCCTCGTGATGGTTGGCAGCGCGCTAGTGATGGCGCTGGGCTTTGGCAAACTTTTCCATTGGGATATCGGCTTAACCGCTGGGATGTTGGCAGGTTCAATGACCTCTACGCCGGTGCTGGTGGGTGCGGGCGATACGCTGCGTCAAACTCTGGCCAACAATCCTAACCTTCCTCATCTGCAAGACAATCTCAGCCTCGGCTATGCCCTGACTTATCTCATCGGTTTAGTCAGCCTGATTTTTGGCGCACGCTATTTACCGAAACTCCAGCATCAAGATCTGCCAACATCGGCGCAGCAGATTGCGCGTGAACGCGGTTTAGATAATGAAGTGCAGCGCAAAGTTTTCCTGCCGGTGATTCGTGCTTACCGCGTTGGGCCTGAGCTGGTTTCTTGGGCTGACGGCAAAAACCTGCGCGAACTGGGCATCTATCGCCAAACCGGCTGTTACATTGAACGTATCCGCCGCAACGGTATCTTAGCCACGCCAGACGGCGACGCCGTTTTACAGGTCGGTGATGAGATTTCGCTGGTGGGCTACCCTGATGCCCATGCCCGTTTAGACCCAAGTTTCCGTAATGGGAAAGAAGTTTTCGACCGCGATTTGCTGGATATGCGCATCGTGACAGAAGAAATTGTGGTCAAAAACAACAATGCAGTAGGTAAACGCCTCAGCCAAATCAAACTGACTGACCACGGTTGCTTCCTGAACCGCGTGATACGCAGTCAGATTGAAATGCCTATCGATGACAACATCGTGCTCAACAAAGGCGATGTACTGCAGGTCAGCGGCGATGCGCGCCGCGTCAAAAGCGTGGCAGAACGTATCGGATTTATTTCCATCCATAGTCAGGTCACCGATCTTTTAGCCTTCTGCGCCTTCTTTATCATCGGCTTAATGATTGGTTTGATTACCTTCAAGTTCAGCAATTTCTCCTTTGGCATCGGTAACGCCGCTGGATTGCTGTTCGCCGGCATCATGCTGGGTTTCCTGCGTGCCAACCACCCTACTTTTGGCTATATCCCACAAGGGGCGCTGAACATGGTGAAAGAGTTTGGCTTGATGGTGTTTATGGCGGGCGTTGGCCTAAGCGCAGGCGCAGGCATGAACCACGGTCTGGGCCAAATCGGTGGGCAAATGCTGCTCTCTGGTCTGGTTGTTAGCTTGCTGCCCGTTGTGATCTGTTTCCTGTTTGGTGCCTACGTGCTGCGCATGAACCGCGCCCTGCTGTTTGGTGCCATTATGGGCGCCAGAACCTGTGCTCCCGCCATGGAAATCATTAGCGATGCCTCACGCAGCAACATCCCTGCACTGGGCTATGCGGGCACTTACGCGATAGCCAACGTTCTGCTCACACTCGCGGGGACACTGATCGTCATCATATGGCCCGGCATCGGCGGATAATAAAGTCTTAAAATTCAGGCAAAAAGAAAAAAACTGTGATTTTTTTCACTTTGCCTGAAACTTTCTATCCGCGACAAAGTCTTAATTAGTGCCACTGCTTTTCTTTGATGTTCCCCATATTGAGGAGCCCGATAGTCCCGCCTTCTTAGGTTCAAGACTACCGGGTTTTTTATTGCCTGTAATAAACACCATCATAAAATCAAATAGTTAAACCATACCTAGCCATTGTTCATAATTTCATTCAATAACATCTCTCATCCTTAATGTTCGCTTAAGCAACTCGCTATACCCTAGGCGTATTGTGTTATTCACATCGCCTTATTCGTTGCTTTTATGCATCAAGGCAGATTTGAACCCACAGTGATTTAACGCCGTTCTCATGATGAGTCGGGTTGAGGCCATCTTCTATCAAGATGGTACCTAATGGACTTTCACTCATTATTGGTAATGTTATGAAGATTAAAAATAAAATTATCCCAATCCCTCTGTATGCAAACTCGCGCGACCTGATCGCAAGTCAGTCGCTCTTTAGCAGCGCATTTTATCTCGTTATTCCTTTCCTTGTGCTGTTTATGCATGACTCGCTGCGCTTGTCTGGGGAGGTCATCGGGTTTGTGGTTGGGCTGCGCTTTTTTGCCCAACAGATGATGTATATGAAGAGCGAACAGCTCGCTCACTCTATCGGTGGGAAAAATCTTTTACTGCTCGGATGCTTGACGCAGGCGAGTGGTTTTTTGTGTTTGGCATTCGCTAATCAGCCCAACCTGCTCATCGCAGGGGTACTACTCACAGGAGTTGGCGGTGCGTTATTTGCGCCAGCCAAAAGCCTGCTGATGAACGAAGCGGGCGAAGGCGATCATAAGCTGAAATCAGGCAAGGTATTAGAACTTGGGAATTCAGTGGCTATCGCAGGCGAAATAGGCGCGCTCGTAGGGCCATTACTGGGATTTTGGTTTGTTAACCTCGGTTTTCATGCTCTTGCATGGGCTGGCGCTTTGGTGTTTGTCGCCGCCATGATTTGGTTAGCGCAAAAACTCCCTGCTAGTTTCTATTACCCTGCGTTGCCGAAGCAAAAAGGCACGTGGCAAAACGTGTTGCAAAATCGTCGCTTCTTGGTGTTTGTATTAGCCTATAGCAGCTATTTGCTCAGCTACAGCCAGCTATTTTTAGCCCTTCCCCTGACGTTGCGTCATTTGGGTGGGGAGAGCGAATACATTGGCCTGCTGTTTGCGTTTTCCGTGTTGATTTCAATGCTGATCCAGAAAGGTCTACGTAGCTTTACGAACAGAAAAGAAAGTCAGTTATTGGTGATGGGATTTTCAACCCTATCGCTCGCCTTCATCTATATGGCATTTGTCGCAATACGCCATCAGACCACTGGGTGGCATGGCTATTTGCCGCTGTTGATGTTTGTATTCCTCATCAACTGTGGACAGATCCTGATTGTGCCCACGACCAAGCGCCTCGTGAGCTACTTTGCAAATGGCAATGATACGACGCCATATTATCAGGCGTTGGCTTTGAGCGGTGGTTTTGCGGTTTTAGTGGGAAGTCCCATCATCGGGGAGCTGATGGAAGCCACTCGCCACAGCCTAACACTCGCCGGTCTACCTTGGTTTGTGATGGCGTTATTCCCTGCGCTTAGCGCCATGGTCATCGGGTTGATGTTCCCAACCACACCAGCAAGAGCTTACTAATCATTCACAAACAATCGTTCATAAAACGAATGGTGCATCGCCCCTTAATGTTCCCTTAAGCTGTGATTGTTAAGGTAACTACATGGGATGAGGCACCATTTTTTGCTTCAAATTCTGAATACCACACTTTTGCTAATTTTCAGATTAATGGCCTTTACTCCCGCGATGCCGACTTTTATTGTACGCGCTCTTTTGCCGTCACTTATGTAGGCCAATGTGGCCTTACTGCTCGGCTTTGTTAGGGTATCATTCGATAAAATAGCTGCTATTTCATTGAGATGCCTATTTTGGGTTTGTTAGAAGAGTAAGACGTTATATGGAACAGTTTAACCAAGCGTTCTTTATGCTTGTGAACGCTACACCAAATTCTCCGGCTTGGCTGATTGCGTTAGCCAAGTTTTTTGCCAACGATCTGATCGCCATTGTGCCAATACTGATCGTGAGTTTCTGGCTATGGGGGCCACGTAAGGCAATGGCAGAGAACCGCACTCTGGCGACCAAAGCCACCTTTGCGCTGATTTTTGCCCTACTCGCCTCACGTATCATTGGCATGATATTCCCTCATGCGCGGCCGTTTGTTGACGGTATCGGCTATCAATTTATCCCGCACGCCCCCGACAACTCATTCCCGAGCGATCATGGTACTGGCATCTTTACCTTTGCTCTGGCATTTTTGTTCTGGTATCGCCATCTGCTATTCGGTGTCATTTTATTGGCACTAGGCGTATGTATCGCTTGGTCTCGCGTCTATCTGGGCGTGCATTGGCCGCTAGATATGGTTGGCGGGCTGCTCGTAGGACTCATGAGTTGCGCCGTGACACAGCTGCTTTGGGGCATGATCGGCCAAAGCATCGTCAGCCGCTTGCATCAGATTTACTCCTTCAGCTTTGCTCTGCCGATTCGACGAGGCTGGGTGAGACAATAAGCGCAATGAGATGATAAGCCCGTTTTGCGGGCTTTTTTGTATCTACTAGACTACATTCACTCAATCACGAATTTGCGCCTCGGCAGGCGCAGAGGTAAGATGAAAGGCCTCGCGAACGATTGAATTCGTTGAAAGTAGTCGCATTTATCTCATCCAACATCACGTTGGAACGTTGTTCCTTATCCGGAATCTCATGGGAAAAGGCATCCCGATTATTCTTGCCCGGCTTAAGTACCGGTCACTTTACTGAGAGAAACTATGGAAACCCGGCGTTACGATCGTATTAACCGCTTGTCACAGGCGCTCAAACGAACAGATAAACTACATCTCAAAGATGCCGCCGAGTTACTTAATGTCTCAGAAATGACGGTGCGCCGCGATTTAGCCTCACAAAGTAGCGACGTGGTCTTACTGGGGGGTTATGTGGTGCTAGACCCAAAAATCCATCAAAGCGCTCGCTACTTCGTGACCGATCAGCAGGAAAAACGTGTCAAAGAAAAGCGCCACATCGGCACACTTGCTGCGCAGCTGGTGCAAGAAGATGACGTCGTCTTTTTTGACTGCGGTACCACGGTTCCTTTCATCATTGATGCTCTTGATGAATCACTGAGCTTCACCGGCGTCTGCTACTCATTAAACACATTTATGGCATTGCGCACCAAGCCAAACTGCCGTGTGATCTTATGCGGCGGCTCATTTAATCCAGACAGCGCCATTTTTGTTCCTAACGGGATTTGCAGCGAGTTGGATAACCTTTGCCCGACGCTGGCCTTTATTTCCGCCGCAGGTATCACCCAGAAACAGGGCGCAACCTGCTTCAATCTCGATGAGATCGCACTTAAGCAAAAAGCAATTCAGCGGGCACGCCGTTCGGTGCTGATCGCCGATGCCAGCAAATTTGGTGAAGTCAAACCAGCTTGGATTGCACCACTTTCCGAGTTTTCCACGCTGATCACCGATCAGGCGCCGAGAACGGAAATTTGCCAGTTTTTGATCCTAAAAAACGTACAACTTTTGTGCTAACCACTATTTAATAATCATTATCACTTTGATAATCCTATTTATAAACTACAGTTTCAATATAATTGAGACTGTAGTCATTTCATCCTTATCTTCGGTTGTTTATTTACCAATCTTTTTCCCTCTATTCATCATTTCCTTTCTCGCCAACGAGTTAATTAATCATACTTAATAGCCAATTTCATTCACTGAGGTGAATATTGCTTATTAGTTACGCTCAAGGAATAATCAGTTTTAATCTAATTTCTCATTTAAAATGCATATATTTTCGTCATACAAAAAACAATAAAATTACGAAAATAAATTCATGTAAAACAGCGAGTTAAAATATCATCACTTATAATACACATGTTGACTATAACCAAAGTGATAAGAATCTTTGTTTTTGGGAATTCAGTTAAATCGTGTTTTTTATTTCATATAAGAAACGAATTTTTACTATTTTTCCTATCACTGTTAATTAGCATGAATTTCCTTGTTAATTTTGTGTGTTTATTTTAGCCTAAAAATCAGAAAAAACGCGATAAAATCGAGTGAATATCGCAATTGAGAGCCGGATCACGGACGTTTTAACTGTAAAAATATATCTTTCCCGCCGAAAACAGCTGCAATTCACCAACAATTAAAAAGAGCATTTTATGAACGGACTATTATTTGTTCGCTTTTTTTATTTTGGCAGAGCAGGAAAAAGCAAGCTCCATGAAAAAGTAAGCTTTATGCGTTCCTTTTATACACAGTTGTTTTTATACACTGTTGTATAGTGCAGCCGCTTTATTTAATGGAATGAATCCATTTTTATAACCAGGTAATTAGCAACACACGCAGTACGTTGAATTGAATAAAGTTCTTTCGTTGAACATCACGACTGAACAAAGAATTGTTTTGATAAGAAACTGTTTTAAACGTGTTCACTTCGGAGACCCTATGGACACTACTCAGACTAGTACTATTACTTCTACTTCTGGTTCCGCAACGGCCTGGCGCAAGTCAGATACCATGTGGATGCTGGGCCTGTACGGCACAGCGATTGGTGCAGGCGTACTGTTCCTGCCAATCAACGCCGGCGTCGGTGGTTTAATTCCACTGATCATCATGGCAATCATCGCTTTCCCTATGACTTTCTTTGCGCACCGCGGCCTGACCCGTTTCGTGCTGTCTGGTAAAAATCCAGGCGAAGACATCACTGAAGTTGTAGAAGAACACTTTGGCGTGGGTGCAGGTAAACTGATTACCCTGCTGTACTTCTTCGCTATTTACCCAATCTTGTTGGTATATAGCGTTGCAATCACCAACACCGTTGATAGCTTCATTACTCACCAGTTGGGTATGTCTTCACCTCCACGTGCCATTCTGTCTCTGATCCTGATTCTGGGTCTGATGACTATCGTTCGTTTGGGTGAGCAGTTCATCGTTAAAGCAATGAGCATCTTGGTATTCCCGTTTGTTGCGGTCCTGATGATGCTGGCTCTGTACCTGATCCCTAACTGGAACGGTGCTATCTTCGAAACTGCAGCAATGACTCAGTCAATGAACGGCAGCGGCCTGTGGATGACCCTGTGGCTGGTAATTCCAGTTATGGTGTTCTCTTTCAACCACTCACCAATCATCTCTGCGTTCGCCGTGGCAAAACGTGAAGAGTACGGTGTAGACGCTGAGAAGAAGTGCTCTAAGATCCTAGCTTACGCACACATCATGATGGTTCTGACCGTTATGTTCTTCGTGTTCAGCTGCGTACTGAGCCTGTCTCCAGCGGATCTGGCTGAAGCTAAAGCACAGAACATCTCCATTCTGTCTTACTTAGCTAACCACTTTAATACTCCAGTTATCGCATACATGGCGCCAGTTATTGCCTTCATCGCGATCACTAAATCCTTCCTGGGCCACTATCTGGGTGCTCGTGAAGGCTTCAACGGTATGGTTATCAAGTCTCTGCGTGGCAAAGGCAAAACCATTGAAACCAGCAAACTGAACAAAATCACTGCGCTGTTCATGCTGCTGACTACTTGGGCTGTTGCAACACTGAACCCAAGCATTCTGGGTATGATCGAAACCCTGGGTGGCCCAGTTATCGCGATGATCCTGTTCTTGATGCCAATGTACGCTATCCATAAAGTTCCAGCGATGCGTAAATACAGCGGCCACATCAGCAACGTATTCGTGGTCATCATGGGTCTGATTGCAATCTCTGCAATCCTGTACACCCTGTTCGGTTAATCGCTGTAAGAGTTCATGTTCTACCGGCCAGCGCACTTCTTCTCTTGCGCTGGCCGTATCACTCCCCTTCTCTGGCAGCACCATTCTTTATATCCACAGTAATTGGAATTGCAGCACGGTAGCAGCTTCAAGTACGAAGGATATAGCCCTGTTTAACGTACGGAGGCGACATGATTAGCGTATTTGATATTTATAAAATTGGCATTGGCCCATCCAGCTCCCACACCGTGGGCCCAATGAAAGCCGGTAAAGAATTCTCTGACGATTTAATTGAAAAAGGCATCCTGAACGATGTCACCCGCGTAGTTGTTGACGTTTACGGTTCACTTTCATTAACCGGTAAAGGCCACCACACCGATCTCGCTATCATTATGGGCTTGGCGGGCAACATGCCTGACAGCGTTGATATCGATATGATCCCCGCTTTTATCAAAGACGTAGAACAACGTGGACGCCTGTTGTTGGCCAAAGGCCAGCACGAAGTGGATTTCCCGCTGGAAACCAGCATGAATTTCCACCAAGACAACCTGTCGCTGCACGAGAACGGCATGCGCATTACTGCGCTGGCTGGCGACACCGTGGTTCATAGTAAAACCTATTACTCTATCGGCGGCGGCTTCATCGTTGACGAAGAAAACTTTGGTAAGCAGTCTGAAAACGAAGTGCAGGTTCCTTATCCATTCAAGAGCGCCGCTGATTTGCAGGAACATTGCAAAACATCTGGGCTGTCTCTGTCTGGGTTGGTGATGCAAAACGAACTCGCTTTGCACAGCAAAGAAGAGATCGAAGCCCACTTCACTCGCGTTTGGGATGTTATGCGTAGCGGCATCGAGCGCGGCATGAATATCGAAGGCATTTTGCCAGGGCCATTATGCGTTCCACGCCGTGCATCTGCGCTGCGTCGCATGCTGGTGACTCACGATAAAATGAGCGTTGACCCAATGGCCGTTGTTGATTGGATCAACATGTACGCCTTTGCCGTTAACGAAGAGAATGCGGCGGGTGGCCGAGTGGTCACAGCACCAACCAACGGCGCGTGCGGGATTATCCCTGCGGTATTGGCCTACTATGATAAGTTCATTCGTGAAGTTAATACCAACTCGTACTCCCGTTACTTCTTAGCCTCTGGCGTTATTGGCGCACTGTACAAAATGAATGCGTCGATCTCCGGTGCTGAAGTTGGGTGTCAAGGTGAAGTGGGAGTTGCCTGTTCAATGGCTGCGGCGGGTCTGACTGAGCTGATGGGCGGAAGCCCTGCGCAGGTTTGTATGGCCGCTGAAATCGCCATGGAACACAACCTTGGTTTAACCTGTGATCCAGTTGCTGGGCAGGTTCAAGTGCCTTGTATCGAACGTAACGCTATCGCCGCCGTGAAAGCGGTCAACGCTTCTCGTATGGCAATGCGCCGTACCAGCGACCCACGCGTTTGCCTAGATAAAGTGATCGAAACCATGTACGAAACAGGTAAAGATATGAATGCCAAATACCGTGAAACCTCACGCGGTGGCTTGGCACTCAAGGTTCTGACCTGCGGTTAATTCTGCATGATATAAATGGGTGCTTAGTGGCTGATACTAACGCCACAAGATTGATCCCGCGTGGCCCAACAAGCGGGGAGTAACCTCCCCGCCGTTGAGTCAGCTTACCGTTTGGATGCGTAGGCCAAAACAGCCGCCACTTCTTTATCACCGTTTTTTATATGTATCTCACAAAGATATCCGTGAGTGATTCTGATAAACGCCAGCAGCGTTAGACAGACGATCAATACACAATAAATCACCGTTTTTTGCGGCATCTCCGGCCTCCTTTTCCTTGCCTTGCGGCGGGTAAGAGACTAACCTCATGTTGTCATGCATGAGATTGAGCCTCACTTCGATTTATAGTCGGGTGGGGCTTTTTTCTATCTGCTTTCAGCTAGCGCTTAAAGCAAACAGCCCTAAGCACCCGCAGCCAAACTAACGGTGATTTTTCGGTGAGAAAAGCGGTATTTCATACTGCGATGAAGACTTGCGAAGAGAATTGCATAAAGCATGAATCAGCGTGCATGTTGCACGCTGATATCTGGATGAATTAGCCAAACCACGAGCCGAATAGCTGATGAATTTTCATCATCACAAAATCGATCATGCGGCCAAAGAAGCCGGCTTCTTTCACTTCGTTAAGCACCACCAGCGGACGCTGCTCAATGGTTTTACCGTTTAATTGGAAATCAATCGTCCCCACCACTTGCCCTTTAGCTAACGGCGCTTCCAACTGAGGTTGATTCAGGGTGAAGCTGGCCTTAAGGTTTTTCAGCTGTCCACGTGGGATAGTGACACCCGCGTTTTTGTCAACGCCTAGCTCCACTTCGCTTTTATCCCCAAACCACACTTTTTCAGTAGTAAATGCCTGCCCGACTTTAATCGGCGTCACGGTTTCATAGAAGCGGAAGCCCCATGTCAGCAGTTTTTTACTCTCTTCAAAACGAATTCGATCCGTTGGTGCACCAAGCACGACCGAGATCAAACGCATTGGGCCATCGGTCGCCGACGAGACTAAGTTATGACCAGCACCCGAGGTAAACCCGGTTTTAATGCCATCCACGTTCAGGCTGCTATCCCATAGCAGACGGTTGCGGTTAATCTGACGGATCTTATTAAAGGTGAACTCTTTTTCTTTGTGCAAAGCATATTCATCCGGCACATCAGCAATCAGACGTTGGCTGATCAGCGCCATATCGCGCGCCGAGCTGTATTGCCCTTCAGAATCTAATCCGTGAACCGTTTTGAATGAGGTGTTTTTCAGTCCCCAAGCTTCAACGTATTTATTCATCAGGCTGACGAACGCATCCTGACTACCGGCAACATAGTCGGCCAGCGCAATACTGGCATCGTTACCCGATTGAATAACCACGCCTTTATTCAGCTCAGAAACAGGCACCCGGTCGCCGGGTTTAAGGAACATCAGCGACGATCCGCGTAAAACCGGGTTGCCCGTCGCCCAAGCATCTTTACCTACCACAACCATGTCGTTAGGTGTGATTTTACCGGCCTTAATAGACTGGCCGATCACATAGCTCGCCATGATCTTCGTCAGGCTAGCGGGATCCAAACGCTCATCGGCGTTGGCCTCTGTAAGGATTTTCCCGCTGTCGTAATCCATCAGCACATAGGCTTTGGCATTGATTTGTGGGGCCGCCGGAGCAGCCTCATCCGCATAGGTCATCGGGATTGCCATTAACGTCAGGCCTGCCCCGAGAGTGATTTTTTTGATTAACGTAGTGAGTGCGATTTTCTTCATGATGATGCCAGCGTATCCATTCAGATAAATAAAAATTACTCTTTACCTTCGCAAAGGGTGTTTATCCCCTGCTTGGAACCATAACGGCTTTAACTTAAAGAATAAACCCTAGATTATTAACCCTTTAAATATAATCCAACCTCACAAACTCGCTAATCAATTTTTTGCTTAATCATTGTGCTGCTCTAGGTCAAGTTTGCAGCAATGCAGGGTGCTATGCTGTTTCCTTCCATTGAAGGAGGATAGGCATCAATGAGTAATGAGCCTTTAGATGAAAAATTTGATGTCATCATCATCGGTGCAGGGATCGCGGGAAGTAGCTGCGCACTGCTGCTTGCCAGAGCCGGAATGAATGTTCTTCTCTTAGAGCGTTCATTGCAGGCCGGAGAGAAAAACATGTCCGGTGGGCGACTGTATAGCTATAGCCTTAGCCGTTTAATCCCCGATTTTGCCACCAGCGCCCCGCTGGAACGCCTGATAACACAAGAGCGCATATCATTACTCAGCGATGAAAGCGCCGTCACGCTAGACTACCGTCACCCACCTCAAGCACCACACACAGCCTCTTATTCCGTGCTGCGCTCACGTTTTGATCCTTGGTTATTGGCACAGGCTGAGGCCGCAGGAACCCAATGCTTGCTTGGCGTAAACGTCGACGCTCTTATTGACGATCGCTCAGGCTGCATTTGCGGCGTAAAAATGGGCGAGGAAGCGCTCTATGCGCATTGGGTCGTGGTTGCTGAGGGCGCAAACACGTTGCTCGCAGAAAAGCATCAGCTCGTTGCAAAACCTTCCCCACATACGATGGCGGTGGGTGTAAAAGAAATTCTCGCCTTGCCAGAACAAACCTTAGAAGATCGCTTTACGCTGCTTCCTCAGCAAGGCTGCGCATGGATGTTTGCGGGCGCTTGCACCCAAGGAAAAATCGGCGGCGGATTCATCTATACCAATCGCAGTTCGCTATCACTGGGAGTGGTCTGCAACCTCTCTTCGCTGAACGATGCAAAACAGAGCCTGCCACAGATTATGGATGATTTTCGCCAGCATCCGGTCATCGCGCCGATAATCAAAAATAGCGAACGGCTCGAATATAGCGCTCACCTCATTCCCGAAGATATTACCCACGGTCAGCGCTCGGTCTATGGTGCAGGATATTTATTGATCGGCGATGCCGCTGGTTACTGCGTGAATACCGGCTACACGGTACGTGGCATGGATCTGGCCGTTCTCTCCGCTCAGGCCGCAGCCCAAACAATAATCTCCGCCTGGCAAAAACAGGATTTTAGCCCGTCATCGCTAAGCGAATATCACGCCGCGCTAAAAGAAACTTCGTTATTATCGCTGATGCATCGCTATCGCCATATACCAGAAATGCAGCTCAAAATGCCGCGCTTGTTCGATCACTACCCGCAGCTAGCGGCTAATTTCATGCACGATCTTTTTACCCTCAATGAAACACCGCCTCCGCCGCTGAGATCGTTGCTGTGGAAATATGCGAAACGCAGTGGAATAACTAAATTGCTCAAGGATCTTGTCCGTGGAGGGAAAAGCTTATGAATGTGCACGACAAGCTCGCCAAAAATTGCTTTCAATCGTCCGCAGATAGCCCAGCACATATCATTTTATCTACGGATATCGATCCGCAAACGGCTCAAATATTGATTCACGGCTGCCCTGCTGGGCTTTATCAATTAGACGCTCAGGGCAATCTGAAATTCGATCACCTTGGTTGTTTAGAATGCGGCACCTGCCGCATGTTATGCGACAGCGAGGTTTTTGCGCGCTGGGAGTATCCTCCCGCAGGCGCTGGGATTTTATTCAGATATGGATAATGGCGTGCTGTGAGGTATCTCCGCATACGTTGTGCAGCGGAGTGATATGTTATGTTCAGAATCGCTAATTAACATCATGCTGGAGAGCACCTGTGTCAATTCTGCCACTTCTTCGTCATCACCCTGTGATCGCCGCCGTGAAAGATACCGAAAGTTTAAATATCGCATTGCAGTCAGACTGCAAAATTATTTCGGTGCTATACGGCAATATTTGCAACATCGGAGCCATTGTTCAGCGCATTAAAAATGCAGATAAATACGCGTTTATTCATGTTGATCTGCTCGATGGCACTTCGAATAAAGAAATCGTGATTAACTTCCTTAAAATCGTCACCGCCGCCGACGGCATCATTAGCACCAAAGCATCGATGATTAAGGCCGCTCGGGCCCAAGGATTTTACGGCATACATCGACTCTTTTTGCTCGACTCAATTTCATTTCACAGTATTGATAAACAAGTTGCCCAGTCGAATCCAGACTGTATTGAAATTCTCCCCGGCTGTATGCCAAAAGTTCTGAAATGGGTAACGGAGAAGATTGATCTACCGATTATTGCCGGTGGCCTCGTTTGCGACGCCGAAGATGCCAATAATGCGCTTGATGCAGGCGCCACCGCCATTTCCACCACCAACACCGGCGTGTGGCAACTCTCATTCGACCATTGAAGCGATATCCCTCACCGCAGGACGTATTCAGTTGTTCTGCGGCTGAGAGGTCTGCTGCACGCAAGCAGCCAATGCTTCCAGCACCTGATCCATATCATCGACAATGGCGACGTCAGCGTGAGCAAATATAGCCGCTTGGGGATCGCTGTTTATCGCCACAATAAATTGGCTATGGCTGATGCCTGCTGAAAACGCCGCGGCTCCAGATACACCTGCCGCAATACAAATATCAGGCGCCACAATCGCGCCGGAGATACCCACCAATCTCGACATTTCCCCCCACGCATTCATCACAACAGGACGGCTTGCACCAAGCTGTGCGCCCAACTGTTGCGCAATATCTTGCATTCTCTGAAATCCGGCACGGCTTCCAACGCCCTGCCCCACGGCTAATACACGGCGAGCCTCACTGAGCGAAGAAATATTCGCACTCTGTTCGACTTCCACCGAAAGCAGCCATTCACATGGAGGAACGGGAGCTGAAATGTCTATTTGTGAGATCCGAGCAGCGGATGCAACCGCGATATTCCCTCCACCACTTGGCGCTACCGATATACAGTACGGCGGTAAAGACAGCGAAAACTGTGCCAGTAGATGTTGTTCATAAACGGCTTTATAGGCTGTGCAGCTTGGTGAAGACAGCAAAACGGATCGTGCCGAAGTTATTGCACTCCCATGTAGCCGCATCCCTAGCCGAGCAGCCATTTCGTTTCCCCATGGCCCACTGCTGCACAGTATGACTTCAGGTTGATGCTGGGCATATGCAGCTTCAAGCCCAGATAAACAGCTTTCGACCAGTACCGGCTCAGGCACTGAAAACCACATAATTTCAGTGGGTGACAAATGAAGCAAAGGAAGCTTATCCGGTTTACCTTGGTGATGAAACAACCAAAAAATGAAAGTGGCATTCTCTATTTGACTGCCTTGTAAAAACTTAACGGTGTCATTGGCACGGCGTAAGAAATCGGGCGAACTGGCATTAAAAGTCAGCGCAATTTTCATGATTCTATTCTCCCACGCAAATGCACATCATAAAGTTTGAGCGCTTTCTCTTGCGGCGTTTTTCCTTCCAGCCACTGCGTTTTTCTCTGTTTGCCAATGGGCGATAAGCTTTTCAAAACCGGCGAGTTTAGCTGCTCTATATCGCACAGTTCATGTGTTACCACCTCAATGCTCATTTTGCTGGCCGCCAACTTTTGTTTTAGCGTAGGTATTCGAAGCGCGACTGCCTGAGTTGAGTTACCCACCGCCAAAACGGCGGGCAACGCGATAGTGAAATGTTGAACCTCAGTCTCCGCCATTCGACTGACGCGAATCGTATGGGGCGTTGGTGATAATGTGAAGTCGCTGACCTGACTCAAATATGGCCATCCCAACATTTCGGCCAGCATGGCTGCCGTTTGCCCATCGTCGGCGTCACCAAACTGCATGCCAAGAACGACCAGAGAATGCTGTCCACCTCGCAGATAATTAGCCAATATTGTCGCATTGGCTAATGGGTTAAAAGCGCACTCACAGACTGGAGACGCCAGACGTGACGCCCGCTCAAAACCTAGAGCCAACAGTAATTTAAGGTGAGATTCAGCCATATTGTCATTGAAAGCTAAGGCTTCTAGCCTAATGCTTTGATCTGCCGTCTGTGCTCTTAATAACAGTTCTGCCGCAGTCTCATCAAAGCAGCTTAGCGCCGAGCGCACGTAGTCGATATTCAGCCGTAGCTGCTCATTTGGGATCCAGTCATGCTCTGAAAGCATGCTGAGATCGGACAGAGGCTTAAACGCAAGTAATGCTTTCACGAGGATCGCTCCTTACAGAGGTTCAGAAGGCGTCAATACAGCGTGTGGTTCTTTTTTCTTCACCTGAGATGCGCAAACCAAGGTTACACCTTTGGTTTCTGGTGCCCATAACAGAGAAACCCACGCGCCCAGCAGAAGTATTAAAGCCAGAATTAAGGTCGTTGTGCGGATCCCCAGCTCTAATACCGACAACGGTAGCAAGCCCGTGCCGATTGCCGATCCCAACCGGCTCATCGACGTGACAAACCCCACCCCAAGCGAGCGGATGTCGGTGGGAAAGCTTTCCGCAGGAAATACCCCCACCAAATTACTCACCGCCGAAATGGTTAATGTGAACATGCCAAACAGCCCTAACAGCATGCCGACTTGCTGATAGGGCGTGAAAGCGAGAACCACGAGGCAAAACACCAGCACCATAAATGCGCCAATTAAAAACCGTCGCCGCGAACAATATTGCGTTAAGACTAAGCCTAATAATGCACCTACGATCAGCAGCCCATGCAGCAGCATGTCTGTCGCAAAACCAGCATCGATATTTAGCAGGATCAGCATGGAGGGAAGATAGGTGTAAATAGCAAAATAAGGGATAACCAAACAGACAAAAAATAGGCTATTAAAAACCGTCCTACGCCAATAACGTGCTGAAAATAAAGTGCGAATGTGGTGAGAGGTTTCCACCGGTATTTCATCGTTAAGGATCACATTTCGCCCCAGATATAAACGAACCACCTGATGCGCCTCCTCAATTCGCCCCTTCCGCATCAGCCAACGCGGCGATTCCGGCGTTCCCCAACGCAGTAACATAATGCATAGCGCCGGTATGGAGGCAGATCCCAGCAGCCAGCGCCATGTGTCCGGCCCTGAATCTGTAAACCAATGCCCCATCAGGCTGGCGAGTACGTAGCCAATCGTCCAAATAACGCTGAAAGCACCAAGCAGCACGCCGCGGTATTTGCGTGGGGCAAATTCAGCCAGCATGGTGTGACCAACCGCATAGTCGCCACCGAGCCCGATGCCGACCAAAACCCGTAGCCAAAAAAGCTGTTCGGGAGAGGTGGCAAAAAACTGCAAAAACGAGGCCAGCGTGATAAGCACAAAACTTAAGGTAAAAATCTTTTGTCGGCCAATATGGTCAGATAGCCAGCCTAATGTCAGGCTGCCAATAAATAGGCCAAATAATGCGGAGCTACCGATTAATCCTTCCCAGATAGTTGAAAGCCCCATTTGTGGCTTAATCTGCACTAGCGCAAAGCCAATAACGCCAAGCACATAACCATCGGTTAGGTGTGCGCCAAACGTTAAACCCGCCATACGAAAATGAAATCGGCTTAACGGAACATCATCCATCCGTACCTGCTGAGGGCGTTGTTGTAACATTATGATCCTCATGCGCAGTCATTTGTTTCAGTGCGCATACTCAGATCAAGCGATCTGAGTATGCTTCATCGCGCTTTAAACAGAAGCCCTACCGCTAGAAAAATAGTTTCTATTTTTCAATTGGATAAATGGTCCCCGTATTCATGATGCCGTTCGGATCATAAACGTCTTTTAGTGCTTTGAGGATATAATAGGCGGAGCCATGCTCGTCTTTTGTCCAGTGCACGCGGTGTTTACCAATGCCGTGATGGTGCACCATAGAGCCGCCCTGCTTGATGGTTTCTTCCACGATGATCTTATTTAGCGGGTTATGGTACTTGTCGATCTCTTCCTCTGGTTTGCAGTCCACCACGTTATAGTCATAGACAAAATACATATTGGTACCGTTGATATAGCTGTGAGACGAATGACCTCCCAGCATGGTGATATCGTCGGCGTGTGGGAATTCATGGCGGATGCGGTGAATCACATTCTCGTATATTTTATTAATGCTTCCCCAATCACCCGATACTTCCGTAGTGAAACCCATATTGTTGGTTTTCATAATCTGAACGCGCTCGGCGGCGACTTTATCCGGCCCCCAGTTCAGATGATTGAACCATGTTTCGATGAGTTTGCTATCAACACGGCGACATTCAGGATAGCGAGCAACAATCTCCTCAATGCCAGAGCCAATGGCCTGCGCCATTTTTTGGCTCCCTTCCGCCATAAAAATCAGCACGCATTTTCCATCGGCAAAATGGGTAAAGTGCTGAGTACCATCTTCGGCATCATAAAGGCGAGCAATCGAAGGGCGGTATCCTTCCACCATAACCTCACGCAACACCTTAAAGCCGGTCTGCATGTTGTCGAGGATATAGCCATAGAACAGATTATTTTCCGGCTGATATTTGAAGATTTTAACTGTAACTTCAGTGATATAGCACAATGCGCCTTCATTACCGATAATCACGTGGCGAATATCAGGCCCAGCGGCTCTGCGCGGCACGTTTTTAATTCGAGTAATAGTGCCATTGGGGAATACAGCTTCTAACCCCACCACCATATCTTCGATTGCGCCATACAACGTTGAAAATTGGCCAATGCTACGCGTTGCAACCAAACCGCCCATCTGCGCCAGAGGCTTAGACTGCGGAGAGTGACCGGTGGTATAGCCTTTGCTGCGCAGTTGGTTTTCCAATACTTCTAATGGGACACCGCACTGCGCCGTTGCCTGCATGTTCTCAATATCAATCTTGATGACTTTATTTAACCCCGACCCATCGAGCACCACTGAGTTTTCAACCACGGTTTCAAGACCACCTTCAGTTGCTGATGCACCTGTACGCGGTACGCAATTAATTTTATGTTTATTTAAAAATGCTAAGACCTGTGAAACCTGCTCGGTATTTTCTAACATCACGACCGCTGCTGGCAACGGCAGTGTAAATACGCCATGTATATCGGCATATTTTCTGAAGCGATCAATACTGTTTTTCTGTAATACGGCTTTGTCGGTAATCACGCGCGCTGGACCAACAATTTCTTTCAAATTCTCAACAATTTCTTCTCGTGTTAACGGCATAGTAAATCCTTATCATTATTTGATAATTAAAATTTAACTCTTAGTAAATAAATCCGTGCTAAAAAACCTCAAATAAAAAGGAACCACCTTTTATTTTCATTGAGTCATTTTAGATTTATCTATCTCACTAAATAGCCACCATCGACCACCAGCAAATGTCCATTGACATAATTTGATGCTCTGCTCGCTAAGTAAACCATCGCTCCCATCAGATCCTGAGTCTCCCCCCAACGATTAGCTGGAATATGATCCAATACACGCTGATTAGTTTCTGGGTTTTTACGCGTCTCTGTCGTAATTTCTGTTGCGTAATATCCTGGAGCAATACCATTAACCTGAATATTATATTGACCAAGCTCATCACAGTAAGCTTTAGTAAATCCGGCTAGCGCGTGTTTGGTTGCAGAATAAGCCGGTGACCATTGCCCACCTAAACAAGAAAATAATGAACATATATTAATTATTTTCCCACTTTTTTGTGGGATCATAAATTTTGCTGCTTCATAGCTAAGTTCAAAGGCTGCCGTGAGGTTAATATCAATCATCGGGTCCCAATCTTTACGATCAAAATCGAGCACTTTGTTGAGCTTACAGATACCGGCATTGTTAACTAAAATATCCACAGACCCAAACCGCTCTACACACTGAGCAATCACCTTAGCCGGTGCGCCTTTTTCTGTGATATCAATCTGTAAGAACTCAACCTGCACGCCCTGCTGTTCAATAAGCTCGCGAGTTTCACCTTTATCCATAATAAAACTCGGAATAAAGAGATTTGCCCCTGCTTTAGCTAATGCCACTGCAAAAGCCTGACCTAATCCACTATTCCCACCGGTGACGATCGCGTTCTTTCCTTTTAACGAGAAAAAGTCGAGATTAAATTCATTTAATGCGCTTAGTGACATGATATATCCCTTGTTCATAGTAAAAGAGCAAAAAAAAAGAGAAAAGCAAACTCCCCGCTTAGCAGGAAGTTACTTTTCTCTTTATCTCGAGTAACTGATTAAGATTAGTATCATGATTACCTTCGCTACTTCCGTGACACTAATCACATAAATCTCACGGAAACAGATTAAAAATCCGCACATCAAAAACTTTCTTTTATTTATCTGAAAAAAGCATTAACCACATTGACTACAATGTCTTTTATGTTCTCACCATTGTTTATTAGCCAAAATTAGAATTGTGACAACTCTCACGAAATAAATTCAAACGTCATGCTATTAATTTCAGCCGTTACTGGAGACTAAGAGAAAAGTAACTTCCCTTGCGGGGAGTTTACTTTTCTCTTTTTTTTTGCCATGTGCTTACTGAGAAATCATTATGGATAAAGATAATTTTCGTCGTTGGGTAACACTTGCAATAATAAGTATTAGCGGTGGTGTCAGTTTCGACCTCGCCTATCTGCGCTATATTTATCAAATTCCCATGGCGAAGTTTATGGGTTTTTCAAATACCGAAATCGGGCTCATTATGAGCACTTTTGGTATTACGGCAATTATTCTTTATGCCCCTAGCGGCGTTATCGCTGATAAGTTTTCTCATAAGAAAATGATGTCATTTTCTATGATTGCCACCGGGCTACTTGGCCTATTAATGATGGTTTATCCGCCTTTTTGGGTCATGATATTAATTCAGGTGGCATTTGCCATTACCACTATTCTTTTACTCTGGTCTGTTTCGATTAAAGCCGCCTCGTTGCTGGGTTCGCATGATGAACAGGGAAAAATTATGGGCTGGATGGAAGGCCTGCGCGGCGTTGGCGTCATGGCCCTAGCCGTATTCACCATGTGGGTGTTCTCGTTATTTTCCCCCAGCGATCCTAATAGCTTGAAAGCTGTTATTTTAATTTATAGCGGTGTCTACATTTTGCTAGGCATTCTTTGCTGGTTTTTTGTTAAAGACGGCTTTAGCCAGCGCGGAGAAACCTCCTCTCCCGCATTCCACCTCAGCGATATTCTCTCCGTACTCAAAATTAGTACCACGTGGTATTGCAGCATGATTATTTTTGGCGTGTATACCATCTACGCCATTCTCAGCTATTCGACGAATTATCTCACCGAAATGTACGCCATGGATCTGGTGGCAGCTAGCTATATGGGGATCGTGATCAACAAGATCTTCCGCGCCATGTGTGGGCCGCTTGGTGGTTTAATCACCACCTATAGCCGTTTCAAATCCCCCACTCGCGTCATACAGTTTTTAGCTGTCATCAGCGTTATCACATTAGTTGCGCTGCTCATCACTAACCAAAACCCGCGCTCTGTTGCGATCGGAATAGGCTTGATCTTGTTGCTGGCCTTTGTGTGTTACGCCTCGCGTGGGCTTTATTTTGCCTGCATTGGCGAGGCGCGAACCCCCGCCTACATCATGGGAACCACCGTTGGCATTTGCTCGGTGATTGGCTTTCTTCCTGATGTGTTTGTCTATCCCATCGTTGGGCATTGGCAAGACACGTTACCGGCGGCGCAGGCCTATCGAAATATGTGGCTAATGGGGCTTGCCGCAACCTGCCTCGTTATCGTGTTTACCTATCTGCTGGCTCAAAACATGCGACGAGCAACACATCGCCATTCAGATACGGTTCAGCCATCAACTAAATCACAAACTAATCATTAATCCTAAGTTCTAGAGCGAGGCCTTACAGATGAAAAGTCAATATCTCATGGGTGTAGACGTGGGCACCCAAAGTGCAAAAGTAGTTATTTTTGACGTAGACGGGCAGGTTATTTGTGAAGGGAAGCAAGCGTTAAGAAAAATGGATATTCCCGCACCGCTATTGGCCGAACATCCTGATGACGACCTGTGGGATGCACTGCAAATTGCTTTCCGCACTGCGATGCAAAAATTCCACCAGCAAGGACGTCATGCAAGCGATATTCTGGCTATGGGCGTATGTATCATTCGCTGCTGCCGAGTGCTACTCAAAGCCAATGGGGAACTGGCTTATCCCGTCATTAACTGGATGGATAAGCGTTTAAATAAACCCTATGAGTATATCGATGCCTACCAAGGCGTTCGCTATGTCACGACCACGTCCGGTTATATTACTCATCGGCTAACCGGGGAATTTAAAGATACCTGTGCAAACTACATTGGCTGGTGGCCAATGGACAATGATACGTTGGATTGGAGCACCGATTCGGCCGCATGGCAAAGCTGTAATCTCTCTCGTGAGCAGGTGTTTGATGTTGTGCGTCCGGGGGGAATTCTGGGTCATATTACCGATAGCGTAGCCAAGAAATTGGGGATTCCCGCCGGTATTCCCGTTATTGCCACCGCCCATGATAAAGCCGTTGAAGCTTTGGGGGCTGGCTCTCTTGACGAAGGCGTTGCGCTGATCTCGTTGGGCACCTACATCGGTGCCATGGTACACGGGCACGAAAATGTTAAAGATGCTAAAAACTTCTGGCCATTCCAAGCATCGATTCCAAATCACTATCTCTATGAATGCATGGGCGTTCGCCGTGGCATGTGGACAATCAGCTGGTTCCGCGATCAGTTTGGCGCAGCGGCTTTAGCCGATACGGCTGACCTAGGCGAAAGCATTGAGGAATTGCTCAATCGTGAAGCAGAAAAAATACCGGCTGGATGCGAAGGCTTACTCACCATTCATGACTGGGCACCTCCATCCGAGGCTGAATTCCGCAAAGGAGCCATGATTGGTTTTGATGGTCGCCATACCCGTGGACACATGTATCGGTCCGTGCTGGAAGGCATCGCATTCACCATGAAAAATCATATGGATAAAATGGCGGCCGAGCTAAAAACCCCGTTCAAAAGCCTTATCATCTCTGGCGGCGGTGCTAACAGCGATGTCTTCATGCAGATATTCGCCGATATATTTGGTATTCCCACCCGTCGAAATGTGATGAAAGGGTCGGCGGCCATCGGGTGCGCGATTAACGCGGGCATGGCCGTCGGCGCGTTTGATAGCTATGAACAAGCGACACAGAAAATGGTACGAATGGGCGATACATTTATGCCTAACGCAGAAAACCATAGCCTGTATAACGCCTTAAATCAGCAGGTCTATCGTCAGGTGAATCAGTATCTTGATCCGCTATTCCAGCATCTAAGCCCGTTGGTGGATGCTTAAAATAATGCGAACGACTATACAGTTTGCGACTTGCAAACCCGTGTAAACGCAGCCATGGGGATGAAATCGCTCGCAAATTCTGCATCAGACAGCTAAAAACCTCAGCAGCCTCTACCGATTTTATTGATACTGCCCACGGCAACGCCCGTGGGCATTTTTATATTGGTTTATGCAAAACAATTTTAAGCCAAAGCTTATCGCGCAAATCGTTCGATTCGTGTTATTTTTTGCCTAAATCCTCACAGCTAAAGTGAAGCCATGAAAACTTTTACCGCCAACCAAGCAAAAACCCAGTTTGGAGAGTTATTAATGAGCGTTCAGGCAGAACCGATTCAAATCAGCAAAAACGGCAAAACCGTAGCCGTAGTCATGTCTTATGAAAGCTATCTGGCCGTGGAAAATATTAAGGCAGCCCATCTACAGCACTGTTTTGAACAGGCGCAAAGCGATATCGTTAACGGGCAAACCATTGATGGCAAAGCTTTTATGCAGGATCTTGTTGCAGGTAAACACGATAAGAAATGATGGCTTATCATTTATCGCTGGCGGCAAAGCAGCATCTGCTCACGATCCGAGCCTTCAGCGTTGAACATTGGGGCATCGAGCAGGCGGATAATTATCTCTTCGGCCTCAGAAAGCAGCTACAGCTGCTGGCGAAAACGCCACAGATGGGTATCCGTTGTAATAACATGGCCACAGAATCATTCTATTTTCCCTATAAGAGCCATGTGATTTATTACATCATCAGCGATGAACGTTTAGTGATTGCCGCCATATTGCATCAACGACAGGCTCCACAAGCACATCTCATCCGGCTTTAGAAAACATGCCGCTCGCTTAAACGAACGGCATGCCGATTTTTGCTATTGCTGTGTGACCTGTAATTTTTCAATTTCAGGGCTGCCTAGCAGTTTCGGATCGGGAATGATGTCCTTGTCCTCGCGCACTTTGGCAACGTCTTTAGCCGTAATTTCTGGGGCCTTGTTTCCCCAACTGGTACGAATAAAGTTGACCACATCAGCCACCTGCTGATCGTTCAAGCGCCAGCCAAATGCAGGCATCGTGATCGAGGATGGAGCCCCTTTCACACCCGGTAGCGTATTCCCGGTTAATACTACATGGATAAGTGAAGTAGCATCATCGGTCATCACCACCGGATTGCCGCGCAGTTCAGGGAAGAAACGCGTGTAGCCGCTACCGTCAGTTCGGTGACAAGCCGCGCAGTTATCAACATACACCGCCGCACCTTTTTTGCTGTCATCTCCCTTCCACAACGCATTAGCGACGGTTTTATCCTCTTTAAAGGCCGGCTGATCTTTATCTTTTGCCGGAAGCGACTTCAGATACCGCGCAATTGCCGTGGCATCTTCAGGCGTTAAGTACTGCAAACTATGTTCAACGACATCGGTCATGCCGCCAAACACAGCGGTACGATCGTTTCGCCCTGTTCGCAGGAACTCAGTCAGATCTTTTTCACTCCAACTGCCTAACCCATCTTTGTTATCGCCACGCAGATTTGAAGCAATCCAGCCATCAATCGGTGCACTGCCGGAGAGGTAAACATCACCTTCGGCATTGTTAAGCGCTTTCTCCTGCATGGTGATACTGCGTGGCGTATGGCAAGCACCGCAGTGCCCTAAACCTTCCACCAGATAGCGACCACGCGCTAGCACCGGATCTTCACCCTGTGCGGGTTTGAAATCCTGCACATCTGGCGCAAACATCCCGCGCCAGATAGATAACGGCCAGCGCATCGACAGCGGCCAAGGAATATCGCTGTCTTTGTTTGCCTGATCGACCGGTTTTACGCCCTGCATGAAATACGCATAAAGCGCGCGCATGTCCGGTTCAGTCACCACCGCATAAGAAGGATATGGCATCGCCGGATATAGCGTACTGCCGTTCTTCGCCACGCCGTGACGCACCGCTTGGTCAAAATCTTCAAAAGAGTATTCACCAATGCCGTGCTTCTTATCTGGCGTAATGTTGGTGCTATAAATCGTGCCGATTGGCGTTGCCATCGGTAATCCACCCGCGAACGGGGTTCCACCTTTGCTAGTATGGCATGCCACGCAGTCTCCGGCGCGAGCCAGATATTCACCGCGTTTAATCAAATCTGCGCCGCTCATTTCCTGAGCCAATGCGCTTAGACTAAACGCACCAAATACCAGCACTGAGAGTATTTTTTTCATGTTCTGGTTTCCTTAAGCCTGCACCAACGGTCCTGGATTTTTCAAATACTGTTCGCGAATAGCACGAGCAGACCAGTAAGTCAGAGCCGCCAAGGTTCCGGTCGGGTTGTAGCCCAAGCCCTGCGGGAATGCCGATGCTCCCGGTACAAACACGTTTGGCACATCCCAACTTTGCAAATAGCGGTTGATGGCGCTGGTTTTCGGATCGTCACCCATAATCGCCCCACCGTTCATATGCGTGGTTTGGTAGACGGTGGTATCGAAATGCGTCCCTTCACTTTTAGGCGAACCGCTAATCACCGTTGGGTTCATGGCTTCGGCGATTTTATGCATACGTCCATGCATAAACTGCGACATTTTGATGTCATTTTCCTGCCAGTCGAACGTCATGCGCAGCAGTGGCTGACCATAAACATCTTTGTAATTAGGGTCTAAATCCAAATAGTTAGCACGATAAGACTGGTGCGCGCCATGCGCATCCATAGAAACATGATGCGGATAAACATCAGCGACTTCGGCTTTCCATTTGCTTCCCCACGCTGGAGTTCCTGGGCGAGTTGGCAAACCTGAAATCGGTTTAGTCCCCGCTTGGTTCACCCAGAACGGCGATCCGCCGACGAAACCATATTTGGCGTGATCAAAGTTATCAGCGTTAAAGTCATCCACGCCGACGCCTGCACCACCGGCACCAATAAAGGTATTAGTGAAAATATCTTTATTGAAGAAGGCCTTAATGGTCGAAATATTCTGGTAAGCGAAGTTACGCCCTACCACCCCTTCATTCGTTATCGGGTTGTAAGGCTGACCAATGCCAGACAGCAGCATCAGATGCACGTTATGGAACTGGAATGCAGCCAAAATAACCAAATCAGCAGGTTGCTCAACCTGACGTCCTTGCGCATCCACATAGGTCACACCGGTGGCGCGCTTTTTATCATCGGTCAGATTAACGCGCAGCACATGTGAGTTGGTGCGCAGCTCGAATTTAGGCTCTTGGCGTAAAGCAGGCCACACGTTAACGTTTGGCGACGCTTTGGAGTACATGTAGCACGCGTAACCACTACAGAATCCGCAGAAGTTACATGGCCCCATCTGAGCGCCATAGGTATTGGTGTACGGGCCAGAGGTGTTTGCCGAAGGCAGGTCATAAGGATGATAGCCCACAGATTCCGCGGCTTGAGCAAACATCTGTGCAGAGAAGGTGCGTTTCTGAGCCGGTAACGGGAAATTGTCAGAGCGATCTGGCGCAAACGGGTTTCCCCCTTTGCCCTGACCAATCACTTTCCCCTTCACGCTCCACGGCGTACCTGACGTACCAAAGACTTTCTCAGCCTTATCAAAATACGGTTCAAGCTCTTCATAGGTAACGCCGAAATCCTGAATCGTCATCCCTTCAGGAATGAAATTTTTGCCATAGCGTTCTTCATAATGGCTGCGCATGCGCAATTCCATCGGGTCGATACGGAAATGCACCCCAGACCAGTGCAGGCCTGCGCCACCGGTTCCGGTACCTGGCAAAAATGCCGCTAACTGGCGATAAGGTAAAGCGGTTTGAGAGACGTTATGGCGGATGGTTACGGTGCTTTTGGATAAATCCTGAAATAGCTTGCGGCGCGTGTTATAGGTTAATTCATCAATCACCTGTGGATAGGCACCATCAGGATAAGTATCGCGATGCGGGCCACGCTCTAGCACCACCACATTTAAACCCGCTTCAGTGAGCTCTTTCGCCATAATGGAACCCGCCCAACCGAATCCCACCACTACCGCATCGACTTTCTTCATTGTATTCGCCATGATTTATCCTCTTTCTCCGCGAATAGACACCGGAGGGAACGGATAACGTTCACCGCGCTCTACCCAGTCCATAAAATCTGCTCGTGCGCCGGGGAAGTTAATTAGCGTCCAGCCGACCATGCCTTGGTTACCGCCATGGATGGGATCGCTAAAGAAACCTTCACGGGTATTTTGCAGTAAGAAAGAGAAGAAGATCTTGGCCGGAACCTGAGTAAATTCCGCTTTTCCACCTTCCATTTGGCTTAACAGATCGTCCTGTTTGTCTTGTGGTAATTCAGCAAAGATTTTGCCCGCCTGTTTTTTAGCGTAATCATTGGCTTCGGCTACGCCTAAGCGATAAATCTGCTGCGGCGTTAACGGCAGCTGATAGCCAAAGTCATGTTCTGCATCAGGGTTGAATGGCCCCTGCATATACCACTGCGAACCTGTGGCATAGGGGGTATTCATTTGGCGATCGATGAATTCAGGCACGCCTGCTTCTAGCGCGCCGGGACCGCGATCGTCATTTGGGATCAGGCGTGCAGCGGCCGCTTGCACAAACGCATATTCTTCAGGAGTAAAAAAGGTAGGAGTGTAATCACGTGCCGTATGTTTTTCCGGCGTTTTAGGTTCGGCTGCATGCGCAACCATCGGAGCAGCCAGTGAGCCAATACCTGTTCCACCGATAGCCACTGCGGGTACTAATGTTATTGTTTTTAGAAGGAAATCTCTTCTTGAGCTTCCAGATTTTTCTTTTGCCATGACATTGCCCATCTACAAAATGTTATCAGTTATTTAACACCATTTCCTTGCTGAATGTGTTGTTATGAAACATTTGTTTACGTTACGCTACGTTTGGAAATGGCAGATTTGGCCTGAATAAAGCGAATTGTTACGGGTAACTTACTGATTAGGGAGGAAAACGAGCAAGAGAGTCTTGTGACTAAGTAAGTGTGACGGATCGCACAAAATGTTGATTATTTGATTAAATAACCCACCATAAATCTAACAATTTTGCATACAACTCAAAAAAGCGATCGTCTTGGTGGTCTACAGCGCTACTGATATAAATCAGCAACGCTCTCACACCCAAATTGGATTAGTCATACTTAAAAACACGCAACATGTCTATTTTCCACCCAATAACAGCATAGTTGAAATATCAATAAGCGTTGCGGCTTATCCCTGTGATGCTATTCAACGACTAAGCTCGCGGCCACCTTCGTAAATCAGCCGTAACGCAAACGCCCCGACAACGGCACCGATCACCTTGCTGATCACGCGCTGAATGCGTGAATAACCACGGCGCACCACCGAGAGCGAAAAAGCCTGACTGAGAAAAATACGCCAAATGATCGAACTCATCACAATGCCAAACCATGTTAATAACTTGGCCCAAGTTGGCGTGTCAGCGCTCAGCGTTACCGAGAAAATACTGATAAAAAACAGCACGGTTTGTGGGTTAGAAAGATCGGTAATCAACCCACGGCGGAAAAACACCGCCCCCTCGCCGGGCACCAGCGTATGCAACGCGCCAATTTGTATATCATTTTGATTTTTGACGACGCCGTAAGCGTACCAAAGCAGATAAACACCGCCTGCTATTTTGATGATTGAAAACAGGCTTTCAAACTGGGTCATCAAGGCCACCATACCAAATAGGCCAAGACCAGAATAAATCGCATCGCCCAGCGCTACGCCTAATCCTGTATGCACACCCGCGCGTCGCCCAGAAGATAGGCTCGTCTGAACCACCACAAAAAGGTTCGCTCCCGGGTTGAAAAAGGTGAGAACAAACAACCCAACAGTGACCCAAACCGCATGTAATGGTTCCATTATTCTTCCCAGGTTCGTTAACGTTAGTAGCATTATGGTTAGTGGCATTATGAGAAGCTATTCATCGTAGCAACGTGCGCCAACTCACTGTTTATAAACAACACGTCATAGGATTTATTTTATCCTTGTGAGCGCTCAGTTTTGCTCCCCTTTTCTTCCCATTACGAGGCAAACTGGCTACAGTGATCTCCTCACTGCCAGCCTCACTCATTGGATTCATCCCTATGCTATTACACCAACGCTCAATAACATCGACAGAACAGGCTAATGCGCCGTTTCTCAATCTTGACAATCAACAACTTGAGCAGCTTGATAACATTAAATTGAATGAAGGGCTGACAGGGCTTAGCGTCTATAACAACCAGCTACGCGACTATCCCGAGCAAATTGACAGCTTAACTAAGCTCCAGGTGCTCAATATATCCTGTAATCAGATCGCACATATTCCTGACTCTATTGGGCAGCTTCGCGCGCTGGAAATGCTCGATCTCGGGCATAATAAATTATCTGAATTGCCCAGCACGCTCGGGCAGTTAACTGAATTGGTCTATCTCTATTTGAGCAATAACCAACTCAACGATATTCCAGCAACGTTGTCAGCACTGCATAACCTGCGTTACCTGAATATTACGGATAACCACCTCACCACCATTCCAGAAACCGTTTTTTCCATGCACGCCTTGGAAGAGCTGCGCTTATACAATAATAAAATATCGTTGTTTGCTGAAAAGATAGGGGAGCTGACAAATCTCAAAGAACTGCATTTAATGAACAATCATCTCAGCCAGTTCCCAGACCAAATCAATCAGCTCACTCAGCTACGCGTGCTAGATATATCGGGTAACCGCATTAAATCGATTCCGGATGCCTTAACGCAATTAAGCCGTTTACAAGATCTTAATTTCAGATTCAATAATCTGTCTGAATTACCAGAAAGTATTGCCGCTCTTACCCAGCTACAAACGCTAGATCTGCGAGCAAATAATCTCACCTCATTGCCAGACAGTATCTACACGCTCAAAAATCTTAAACGACTCGATCTGCGTTGGAATTCATTTAGCCACTATCCGGCGCAGCTGGCTCAGCTCGAAGAAAACGGCTGTCTGATTCATATCTAGTTTAGTTAGTCATTATCAACTGTGCGGACAAATAACAGATGTCGCTTAAGATTACGGTTTTGCTAGAAAATCACACCCGTCACGCGGATTTAAACAGCGGCGTAGGATTAAGTTTATGGCTGGATGATGGCGAACAGCGGGTCCTATTTGATACGGGGCAAGATCGGCGTTTTTGTCATAACGCGCAACGCTTAGGAATAGATTTAAGTACTGTTTCTTCCGTGGTGCTTTCACACGGGCATTACGATCACTTTGGTGGACTTCCTTATCTGATTCCCTACACTCCGCACAAGCCTAAGGTCATATGTCACCCCGATGTATTCCTCACGCGCTATGCGGGGGGCTTTATCGGTTCTCGTGCCATCAAAATTAAAAAAATATCCCCTGAAAATAACAAAACGCAATTACAAACCCATTTCCCCTTTCAGCTTTCACGCCAACCGGTAAATATCGGCACACGCTTTATTTTTGCCGGAGAGATCCCCCGCAGCAATCCCAATAAACGCTTCGGCTTAATTGAAAATAATACGGGTTATGAAACTGACTATGTCAGAGACGATAGCTGTTTGATCTGGCGTGGAAGCCAAGGTTTAGTGATTATTGTGGGCTGCTCACATTCAGGCATCTGCGACATTATTGATTACGCTAAGCAGATCGCCGGAGTAGAAAAAGTTAGCGCCGTTATCGGCGGTCTACATTTACGCAGCGCAGGTCTGCCTGAAATGCTCCGCACCCGACGCTATTTCCAACAGCAAAAAATCAACCTCATTTATGGCTGCCACTGTACCGGTGGTTGGGGTCGCTTATGGTTAAATGCTCAGCCGTTTAATACCGGTGATATCCTTAGCCTAGAGTAGCCATCAAAAGACCTCGATTTGCCCTATCTATATTACACAGATATAATTCGCACCTAATCTAAAGAGAATTTGTCTCTTGGTATCGAGTGAATTTCATGGTTTGTACCTACTTCAAAAAATCTGTCACCAGACGCAGCTCCGCGCAATCGAAAGATGAAGCGTTGTTCGGAGCCTAATCAGCAGCCATCCGCTGCTTAAACTCTTCATCAGCTAGCTCGTTATCGGTCGTTTAGTTACGTCGCTTTTTGCTAGCTGAAACTAAGAGTTTATGTCTCTCGCCACGCTTTATCTGTGGCCTTGATGTTGCAAAACATCCGTGACGGATTGTTGAAATAGACAATCTTTAAGCCGGGCCGCCAGCAGTGCGACCCGGCTTTTTTATTGAAAAACTTGAGTACCAATACCATGACGCAACAACTTCATTGGAAAAAGGACATTGCCCTTTTCCTCTCAGCCCAAACAGTGACTCTGCTTGGTTCATCCATCGTGCAATACGCCATTATTTGGTACATCACGCTGACTACGTCTTCAGGGCTGATGATCACCATTTCGACGCTATGCGGTTTTTTACCTCAGCTCATTATTTCGCTGTTTGCCGGTGTATGGGTAGACCGCTATAACCGCAAGTATGTCAGCATGATTTCAGACGCGGCTATTACGCTGGTGACGCTGCTACTGGCCGTTTCATTTATCTTAGGATACAAGCCGCTATGGCTGATCTTTGCCGTATTGGCCGTTCGTTCCTTTGGTACGGGAATTCAAACGCCCACGGTAAATGCGATCATTCCTCAGCTGGTACCGAAAGACCGTTTGATAAAAATAAATGGAATAAACAGCACCTTAAGCTCGTTGAATATGCTGATTGCACCGGCGGCCAGTGGCGTTCTGTACGCTTATTTCTCCATCGAGAAAATCTTCTTCGCCGACGTCATTACTGCCGCGATTGGCTTAGTGTTGATGTCGATGTTAAAGATCGCCAAGCTCACAAACGACAATCTTGACGGTCAATCGACAATCAAGGCTATCGGTGAAGGTTTTCGCTACCTGCGACAAAACCCGTTTATCCGTTATCTGATTGTTTTCTTGATTATCATGATGATCTTGATAAGCCCCGCGGCATTTATGACGCCCCTGATGGTCAGCCGTTCGTTTGGCCCAGAGGCATGGCGGTTAGCCATCAATGAAATGGCGTTTAGCAGCGGCGCTATTGCAGGCGGGATATTGATTGCGATGTGGGGAGGATTTACCAATCGCCTACGCACCACCTTATTCGCTGGCGGCGCCTATGGATTTTTCATGATCGCACTGGGCTGCGCGCCTCTATTCAGCATTTATCTGGTTTTTAATTTCCTGATAGGGATCACTATGCCGTGCTTTAACGCGCCGGTGACTTCTCTTCTACAAGAGAAAGTGATACCCGAAATGCACGGTAGAATTTTCAGCTTGGTGCAGGTCGCCAACTGCTGCGCTTTGCCGCTGGGTATGGTGCTATTCGGCCCGCTTGCCGATCATTTCCGCATCCAGCATTTGCTGATTATTGCCGGAGTATTGGTGCTTCTTCTTTGTATTCAGCTATTTGTGAAAAGGAAATTAGCTGAATAATCAACCGAGTCACAGCAGGGGTTAGCCCCTGCTATATTCCGAAAATAAGTAATGCATAGATCTATGTGCTTATTTTTTACAATGCGCATTCCTGCATAAAATTAGAGCATTTCAGCATAATACACATCTCTCTCTTTGGTTATTGTATTTATACGTCCCATAGGAGATACAAAATGAACAACACTATTTTAGCCCTAGCACTAACAGTTTCATCATTAAGTGTATATGCACAGACCTTTACTTTACGCAGCGCAGATATGCAAGACGGTCATACATTAAAACTATCGCAGATATATAAAGGATTGGGTTGTGATGGAAAAAATACATCCCCACAGCTTTCTTGGACAAATCCCCCTGCAGGCACAAAGAGTTTCGCCATTACGGCATATGACCCTGATGCACCAACCGGCAGTGGTTGGTGGCACTGGACTATGGTGAATATTCCAGCCAATATTAAGAACTTGCCCGCTAATGCTGGAGCTCCACATGGAAAAAATCTTCCGACTGGGGCAGTTCAAGGTCGCAATGATTTTGGTTATGCTGGATTTGGTGGTGCTTGCCCTCCAACTGGAGATAAACCGCATGCCTACCGTTTTACTATATGGGCACTAAAAACAGATAAATTACCGATTGATAATCAATCCAGCGGCGCTTTGGTAGGTTTCATGCTGAATGAAAACGCCTTAGCCCGTGCGGAAATTACTCCAAACTACGGGCGATAATATGTATGAAATCAGCCACACCGAACAACGATTAACTAGCCAAGAAATAATCGCTCGCCACGCTCATAGCTTACATAGAATTACTTTGTTTACATCAGCGCTATGCCATGTTCGTATCGGCTGTAAAACAGTTAAATGGGGGGAAAACGTTGAAATAGCGACCCCTCATTCGCTCATTCTGTTCCCTGCAGGGGCAGAGATCAGCATCGCCAATACACCGCAGCAAGGATTATATATTTCAGACATGATATATGTCCCTGAACCCCTTCTGCGACAATTTAGACAATCTCATTCCCCTGCAAAATTAGAGCCCAATGTGTGTCAATTGTGTATTCCCTTTGATGGCAATATTCAACTGATGTGGCAAGGGCTCTTAAATACGTTACAGGCTGACGTACCAATACAGCTCCAACAGCATCAGCTTTACGGCGTATTATTAGCATTATCACTATCTGGGTATGGCGAAATATTGTTTCGGAATCGAAATGATCCGCTCACAGCTCAAGTACAGCAAGTTTTACTTAGAGACCCGGCTCGTAGCTGGAGTGTAAGTGATGTTGCTCAGCAATTGCATTTAGGGGGTTCAACGCTGAGGCGACGTTTGGCTGCCGAAAACCAAGGTTTTCGCTCCATTCTCGAAAGCGTTCGTATGGGAAAAGCGCTATATGAACTACAAAGCAGTACACACAGCATTGGAGAAATCGCATTTCAAGGGGGATACAGCTGCGCCTCACGGTTTAGCGCCCGTTTTGCTCAACATTTTGGCCTCACACCTAGTGCATTACGACAGGCAATGAAACAGCATAACAATCCAAATAAAACTAATAGTACCGACAAAATACTGAATTTAATGTCAATGATGCCTCCTCACAATGATAAAAAATTAGAGGCAAAATAAATTACCGTGTAAATAGCAGCCGTTTTTATTCTTTGAACATTGTGTGAGCGTAATACATGCATCAATCGCGTATTGTCTTTGTGCTGGAGCGCCCAAAAAACAAGTCATCCACTAAAGATTAGCCAAATCACAGCAGGGGTTAGCCCCTGCTATATTCCTCGGCCAACAAGCCGAATACCCAGTCATCATGCCATTTCCCCTGCAGAAAATAATTTTGTCTCAAACAGCCTTCCTGCTGAAAGCCGCTGCGTATTAACAATCCCCGCGATGCCTCATTACCTGACGTCACCACCGCCTTTAGCTTGTGATAACCACATTGTGAAAACGCAAAATGAATCAGCGCGGTGAGAGACTCTTTGCCATAGCCTTTACCTTGAAATTGTGGGCTGATGATAAAACCAACTTCGGCCATACGATGTGGCATCCATTCAGAAACAAAGCCGGTTAATCCCACCCGTTGACCAGAGTCTCGATCAATCATGACTAAGCACAGCCATTGGGGCAGTTCTTTACGCCATTCAGGTAAGCGACAATCGAAAGCGGCCAAAACCTGCTGATCTGTTTGCGTGTCGGCAATCAGCGCCATAGCTTGCTCATCACGGTAAAGATCGCTGAAAAACGCCCAGTCTGATTCATTTATTTGCCGCATGATGAGTCTTTGAGTTTCGAGCATTACCATCTATGTATCCTTAAAAATCGGTCAAGATTTCTGACAACATCACGACGAATTTATCTAGCCTAAGCACCTGTCATGATAAAAACTAGAGGCAAAATAAATTCCCGTGTAAAATCTCAGCCGTTTTTCTTCTTTGAACATTTTGTGAGCGTAATATATGCACCAACCGCGTATTGGTTTTGTGTCTCTGGGCTGCCCGAAAAACCTAGTGGACTCCGAACGTATTCTGACCGAACTGCGCACCGAAGGTTATGATGTAGTCCCCCGCTACGACGACGCCGAGCTCGTTATCGTGAACACCTGCGGTTTTATCGACAGCGCCGTGCAAGAATCGTTAGAGGCTATCGGTGAAGCGCTCAACGAAAATGGCAAAGTGATTGTTACCGGCTGCTTAGGGGCAAAAGAGAACCAGATCCGCGAAGTTCACCCTAAAGTTTTGGAGATCACGGGGCCACACAGCTACGAAGCCGTGCTTGAACACGTACACCAGTATGTGCCGAAACCAACGCATAATCCGTTTACCAGTTTGGTGCCTGAACAGGGTGTCAAACTCACGCCGAAACATTACGCTTACCTGAAAATTTCTGAAGGCTGCAATCATCGTTGCACGTTCTGCATCATTCCATCCATGCGCGGCGATCTGGACAGTCGTCCGATTGGTTCCGTATTGGATGAAGCAAAGCGTTTGGTTGATGCGGGCGTCAAAGAGCTGCTGGTTATTTCGCAGGATACGTCGGCCTACGGCGTTGACGTCAAACACCGCACCGGATTCTGGAACGGACAGCCGGTGAAAACCAGCATGATCGGCCTATGCGAACAGCTTTCCACACTCGGCGTTTGGATCCGCTTACATTACGTTTACCCTTATCCGCACGTTGATGACGTCATTCCATTGATGGCAGAAGGCAAAGTGTTGCCGTATCTGGATATTCCGCTTCAGCACGCCAGTCCAAAAATCCTTAAACTGATGAAGCGCCCTGGCGCAGTTGAACGCACCCTTGAGCGCATTAAACGCTGGCGCGAAATTTGCCCGCAACTCACGTTGCGTTCGACGTTTATCGTTGGATTCCCAGGTGAAACGGAAGAAGACTTCCAGATGCTGCTCGATTTCCTGACTGAAGCGAAACTCGACCGCGTTGGCTGTTTCAAATTCAGTCCGGTTGAGGGTGCCACCGCCAATGAATTGGCTGACCAAGTGCCGGAAGAAGTGAAGGAAGAACGTTTCCACCGCTTTATGCAGCTTCAGCAGCAAATTTCAGCCCAGCGTCTGAAAGACAAAATTGGCCTGACACTTCCCGTTATCATTGATGAAGTAGACGAAGAAGGCGCTATTGGCCGCAGCATGGCTGATGCACCTGAAATCGACGGCGCGGTTTATCTCAACGGTGAAACCACGTTGAAGATCGGCGACGTGGTTAACGTCACCATCGAAAACGTTGATGAATACGATATGTGGGGCAGCGTTAGCGCCTAATAACGACGTTCATTTCTGCAACAAAAAAGCCTGTCATCTGACAGGCTTTTTTACTTTAAGCGCAAATCAATTCAATGGCATCAGCGTCGGATTTGTATATTGATATTCGAACCCTAATTCTTTGCTGATTAAACTGCCGTCCACCAATTTTCCCTGCGCAGGCTGATCTTCATCGACAAACTGCGGTGGCTCCAGTCCTAACGCCCGCGCCAGAGGTGGATAAAACTCGGCCTTAGTCGGATGGATCGGCGCACACAGGTTATATACATGCCCACCCTGAGGCAGTTTGAGCAGCATTTGAATGGCCGCAATCACGTCATCTTGATGCACCAGATTCACGCCGCTGTTGGCGCCAGCAATACCGGTTTTTCCTGCAAGAAAACGGCCCGGATTACGCCCTGCGCCAACCAATCCCGCCAAGCGTAAAATGTCGACAGAGGTATTTGGCAAATCGTGCAGCCACGTTTCTAACTCAGCCAACGTGCGGCCAGCGCTGGTGCACGGTTGCAGCTCAGATCGTTCGTTGACGGTACCAACGGCGTCGCCATAAACCGAGGTAGAGCTCAGGAAAATAATCCGTGGAATGTTATGTGCCAAAGCGCTATCCACCAAAAGCTGAACCGCATGCAGATAACGCTCCCCCTCTTCGGGTCTACGACTGGCTGGCAGCGTAATCACTAAAGCATCGGCATCGAGCAACTGTTCCAGATCGTCTTGCTCGCACTCAAGTTCAGGCGTCATCACCAACGGATAACATTCAATCCCGCTCATACGAGCGGCTTCAACACCGTCGGACGTGGTTTTACTGCCAACGACCTGATAGCCGCGCCCCAGCAAAGATAGGGCCAACGGCATACCAACCCAACCAAGTCCTACTATTGATATTTTTTTCATTGCGGCCCTCTCAATACGCATGACCAGCGATCTAATCGCACCATTTATTTCGATGAATTATGCATGGAAAACAATTTATTCATATAAATCAGGCTACGCCACTCTCTCTGTTTATACAATTTCCACGCTATATCGTGCAGTAAAGTATTGTCAGTAATAATCAATCATGCTGGGTAAATGAAACAAAAACGAAATATTAAACTTTTCTCGCTCTGTGCCAGCTAGAGATAAAACAAAAAATGACCACAAAAAAGGGGTTGCCATCCCCCCTGCATTTGGTTTAGGTTAATTTACAGTTAACGCAGACAATCGTGTCTGCCAAATTATTGGATTACAAAAAATGCTTACTCGCGTTCAGTTCAGCCACCATCATCACCATCATCCTGACTAGTCTGACAGGCCGATGAGTGCTGGAAGACGGTTAACAATCTTCCAGTGGCGCAGAACGCAAAAGAGAGCCCTCGGAAGATTATCTTCCGAGGGCTTTTTTGTTGCCCGAAGATTAGTAAATAACATCACAGAATTTATAAAATATTAAGGGAAGCCACATGTTAGACAAAACTCGTTTACGTATCGCCATGCAAAAATCCGGTCGCCTGAGCGAAGACTCTCAAGAGCTTCTGGCACGCTGCGGCATTAAAATTAATCTACAGCAGCAACGCTTGATCGCATTCGCTGAAAACATGCCTATCGATATTCTGCGCGTTCGCGATGACGATATCCCCGGATTGGTGATGGATGGCGTTGTTGATTTGGGCATCATTGGCGAGAACGTTTTGGAAGAAGAGCTGTTGAGCCGCCGCGCTCAGGGCGAAGACCCGCGCTACTTCACGCTGCGTCGCTTGGATTTCGGCAGCTGTCGTTTATCACTGGCGATGCCGCTAGACGTTCCTTACGACGGCCCGCAGTGTTTACAAGATTCCCGCATCGCGACCTCCTACCCACACCTGCTTAAGCAATATCTCGATAAACAAAATATCCGCTTTAAATCATGCTTGCTGAACGGCTCGGTGGAAGTCGCGCCGCGCGCTGGCCTTTCCGACGCGATCTGCGATTTGGTGTCTACCGGTGCAACGTTGGAAGCCAACGGTCTACGCGAAGTCGAAGTGATTTATCGCTCCAAGGCCTGCCTGATCCAGCGCGATGGTGAAATGCCAGCCGCTAAACAAGAACTTATCGACAAACTGATGACCCGCATTCAAGGCGTAATTCAAGCTCGCGAATCTAAGTACATCATGCTGCACGCGCCAAGCGACAAGCTGGAACAAATTATTCAGCTGTTGCCGGGGGCTGAACGTCCAACATTACTGCCGCTGGCTGGTGACCAAAACCGCGTCGCCATGCACATGGTGAGCAGCGAAACCCTGTTCTGGGAAACCATGGAAAAACTGAAATCTCTGGGTGCTAGCTCGATTCTGGTTCTGCCAATCGAAAAAATGATGGAGTAATAGCGATGATTGCTGCTGATAAGAAAACCAACTTTAACAATATCACTTTCTGGAACGAATGCGATGCGCAGCAGCAACAAGCGCTATTGCAACGTCCAGCGGTCGCCGCGTCTGATGCCATTAGCGCTAGCGTGGCCAATATTCTGCAACAGGTTAAATCCGGCGGCGATGCGGCACTGCGTGAGCTAAGTGCCAAATTCGATAAAGTCGATATCACCACGTTGCGCGTCAGCGTGCGCGAGATCGATCAAGCGGCCTCTCGTCTAGGCGAAGAGATCAAAGCGGCGATGCAACAAGCTGCCAAGAATATCGAAAAATTCCACGTCGCCCAAATCTTGCCTGCGGTTGATATCGAAACGCAGCCCGGCGTACGTTGCCAGCAGGTCACTCGCCCACTGGCGTCGGTCGGTTTATACATTCCGGGTGGTACCGCGCCGTTGCTGTCCACCGTATTGATGCTCGGTATTCCGGCACGCGTCGCAGGTTGTCAGCGCGTGGTGTTGTGTTCGCCACCGCCGATTGCCGATGAAATTCTTTATGCCGCATCGCTATGTGGCATCACCGAAGTGTTCCAGGTCGGCGGCGCTCAGGCCATCGCAGCACTGGCTTTCGGCAGTGAATCAATCCCTAAAGTGGATAAAATTTTTGGGCCGGGCAATGCTTACGTCACCGAAGCTAAACGTCAGGTAAGCCAAACCATCGACGGCGCAGCCATCGACATGCCTGCAGGTCCTTCTGAGGTTCTGGTCATTGCCGATGAAAAAGCGACTCCGGCATTTATCGCCGCTGATTTGCTGTCTCAAGCAGAACACGGCCCTGATTCACAGGTGATTTTACTCACGCCCGATGCTGAAATTGCCAAACGCGTCGCCGTTGAAGTGGAAGCACAGCTGGCAACCCTGTCACGTGCCGACATCGCACGTCAGGCGCTGGATTCAAGCCGTTTAATTGTCACTTCGTCATTAGCGGAGTGCATCAACATCAGCAATCGTTATGGCCCTGAGCACTTGATTATCCAGACACGCGAACCGCGCCAGTGGATCGACAAAATCACCAGCGCAGGTTCCGTATTTCTTGGCGACTGGTCACCCGAATCTGCGGGCGACTACGCGTCTGGAACTAACCACGTGCTGCCAACCTACGGCTACACCGCAACCCACTCCAGCCTCGGTTTAGCTGATTTTCAAAAACGCATGACCGTTCAACAAATTAGCGCCGATGGCCTGCTTGGCTTAGCGCCGGTGATTGAAGCGATGGCGGCGGCAGAGCTGCTGACCGCCCACAAAAATGCCGTCACCCTGCGCGTTGCTGCGCTCCAGTCTCAGCAGAAGGAGAAAAACTAATGAGCTCCAGCATTGAAGAATTGGCCCGCGCCAACGTGCGCAAATTAGTCCCTTATCAATCTGCTCGCCGTCTGGGCGGTAAAGGCGACGTGTGGTTAAACGCCAACGAATATCCGATTGGCACGGCTTATCAGCTCAGCGCCGATACCTTTAACCGCTATCCAGAATGTCAGCCACAGGCCGTGATTAATCACTATGCGTCCTATGCGGGCGTCAACGCCGATCAGGTGTTAGTCAGCCGTGGCGCGGATGAAGGCATTGAACTTCTGATCCGTGCATTCTGTGAGCCGGGTCAGGATGCGGTGCTGTATTGCCCGCCGACATACGGTATGTACGGCGTAAGCGCTGAAACTTTTGGCGTTGAACGCCGCACGGTTGCGCTTCGTGAAGACTGGCAGTTAGATTTACCGGCTATTGAACAAAATCTGGCTGGCGTGAAGCTGATTTACGTCTGTAGCCCTAATAACCCAACCGGCAACTTGCTTAGCCCAACTGATTTACGCCAGTTGTTAGAGCTCACCGCTGGAAAAGCCATCGTGGCGGTTGATGAGGCCTATATCGAATTCGCGCCGCACGCCACGCTGGTGCCTTGGCTGGCTGAGTTCCCGCACATGGTCGTATTGCGTACCCTTTCTAAAGCGTTTGCTTTGGCGGGGTTACGCTGTGGTTTTACGATCGGAAGCCCTGAAATGATCACCCTGCTGTTAAAAGTGATTGCACCTTATCCACTCTCAACACCGGTTGCTGATATCGCCGCACAGGCGCTCTCTCCAGACGGTGTGGCAGCCATGCGCCAGCGGGTGCAAACCATTTTAGAAAACCGCGCGCTGCTGGTGAAAGCCTTAACCGAATGCGACTGCGTCGAGGCCGTTTATCCCGGCGAAGGCAACTATTTAGTCTTTCGCTGTTCAGCCGCCGCGGCGGTGTTTAAATCTCTCTGGGATCAAGGCATTATCTTACGAGATCAAAGCAAACAACCTAGCCTGTCTAACTGCTTAAGGATCACCATAGGCACACAGGCAGAAAACAACCAAGTGATTGCAGCCCTGCGCGCTTTTCCCAATGCCGTAGCCGCTAAAGAATTCAGCAAGGAGGCCGTGTGAGCCAGAAGTTTCTTTTTATCGACCGTGATGGAACCTTAATTAGCGAGCCACCGGTGGATTTTCAGGTCGACCGCATGGACAAATTGGCGTTTGAACCTGCCGTTATCCCTGCTCTATTGAAGCTTCAGCAGGCCGGTTATCGTCTGGTGATGATCACCAATCAAGACGGATTAGGCACAGCCAGTTTTCCGCAGGCCGATTTTGATGGCCCGCATAACTTGATGATGCAGATTTTCACCTCACAAGGCGTGGTATTTGATGACGTGCTGATTTGTCCACATCTGCCTGCTGACAACTGCACCTGCCGTAAGCCAAAAACCGAACTGGTGCAGTCATACCTGAATCCTGAAGTGATGGACTATGCAGCCTCACGCGTTATCGGTGACCGTGAAACAGACGTTCAACTGGCTGAAAATATGGGCATCACCGGCATTCGCTACAACGCCGAAAATAGCGGTTGGGCACAGATCGCCGAAGAGCTGACTAAACGCGACCGCCACGCACAGGTGAACCGCGTTACGCGTGAAACCGCAATCAACGTTGACGTGTGGCTCGATCGTGAAGGTGAAAGCCACATTCGTACCGGCGTTGGCTTCTTTGATCACATGCTCGATCAAATTGCCACTCACGGCGGCTTCCGCATGAACATCGAGGTGAAAGGCGATCTGTATATCGACGATCACCACACCGTGGAAGATACCGCGCTGGCCTTGGGCGAAGCGTTGAAAAAAGCGCTGGGTGACAAACGTGGCATTTCCCGTTTTGGCTTTGTGCTGCCGATGGATGAATGCTTGGCGCGCTGCGCGCTGGACATCTCTGGCCGCCCTTATTTGGTTTATAAAGCCGAGTTTACCCACCAGCGAGTGGGCGACCTCAGCACCGAAATGGTTGAGCACTTTTTCCAATCTCTGGCCTATGCCATGGGGATCACTCTGCACTTGAAAACCAAAGGGAAAAACGATCACCACCGCGTAGAAAGCTTATTTAAGGTCTTTGGCCGCACGCTGCGTCAGGCCATTCGCGTTGAGGGCGATACCCTTCCAAGCTCGAAAGGGGTTTTATGATGGCCGACACGAACGTTGTGATTCTGGATACCGGCTGTGCCAACTTGTCCTCGGTAAAATATGCTATTCAGCGGCTGGGCTATGAGCCAAAAATCAGCCGTGAGCCCGACGTGGTCCTCACCGCTGATAAGCTCTTTCTTCCGGGTGTGGGGACGTCACAAGCCGCGATGCAACAGCTGCGCGAGCGTAATCTGATTGACCTGATTAAAGCCTGTACTCAGCCCGTTTTGGGGATCTGCCTCGGCATGCAACTGCTGGCTAGCCGCAGCGATGAAGGTAATACCGACACATTAGGCATCATCGATACTCCTGTTGAAACGATGAAAGACTATGGGCTGCCTTTGCCGCACATGGGTTGGAACCAAGTGTCCGCCCTCGCCGGTCATCGCCTGTTCCAAGGGCTGGAAGACGGTGCCTATTTCTATTTTGTGCACGGTTATGCCTATCCCGTGTGCGAAAACACCATCGCGCAGGCCAACTACGGCGCGCCTTTTAGCGCGGCGGTGCAAAAAGATAATTTCTTCGGTGTGCAATTCCATCCTGAGCGTTCCGGCGCAGCCGGTGCTCAGCTGTTAAAAAACTTTCTGGAATTGTCACTTTAAGGAGCAGCACACCAATGATTATTCCCGCATTAGATCTTATCGACGGAAAAGTAGTGCGTCTGCATCAGGGCGATTACGGCCAGCAACGCGATTATGGCAATGACCCGTTACCGCGTCTGCAAGATTATCAGCAACAAGGCGGTGAAGTTCTGCATTTGGTTGATTTAACCGGAGCCAAAGATCCGGCCGCGCGCCAGATCCCATTGCTGCGCAAACTACTGGCCGGTGTTTCCGTTCCCGTGCAGGTCGGTGGTGGCATTCGCAGTGAAGAAGACGTAGCGGCGCTGCTTGAAGCGGGCGCTTCACGCGTTGTCATCGGCTCCACGGCGGTGCGCCAGCCTGATGTCGTGAAACAGTGGTTTACCCGTTTTGGTGCCGATGCGCTGGTTCTAGCGCTCGACGTGCGCATCGCGGCTGACGGCAGCAAAAATATTGCGGTTAGCGGCTGGCAGGAAGATTCCGGCGTCACGCTTGAACAGATCGTTGACGAGTTTCTGCCTTATGGCCTCAAGCATGTGCTTTGCACCGATATTTCTCGCGATGGCACGCTCAGCGGCTCCAACGTGTCGCTGTATCAAGAAGTGTGTGCGCGTTATCCGCAGGTGGCGTTTCAGTCATCCGGCGGCATTGGTAGCCTAGAGGATATTGCGGCCCTACGCGGCAGCGGCGTTAAAGGCGTTATTGTGGGGCGCGCCCTGCTCGAAGGAAAATTCACCGTGAAGGAGGCTATCGCATGTTGGCAAAACGCATAATTCCTTGTCTGGACGTACGCGATGGTCAAGTGGTCAAAGGCGTTCAGTTTCGTAATCACGAAATTATCGGCGATATCGTCCCTCTCGCTCAACGCTATGCGCAGGAAGGTGCCGATGAGCTGGTGTTTTATGACATCACCGCGTCATCTGACGGGCGCGTCGTGGATAAAAGCTGGGTATCACGCGTGGCGGAAGTGATTGATATTCCTTTCTGCGTCGCTGGTGGGATCAAAAGCGTTGAAGATGCTTCGCAAATCTTAACCTTTGGCGCCGATAAAATTTCCATCAACTCCCCTGCGCTGGCCGATCCTGATTTAATTTCTCGCCTCGCCGACCGCTTCGGCGTGCAGTGCATTGTGGTGGGGATCGACACATGGTTTGATGCCGAAAGCGACAGCTATCAGGTGTATCAATTTACCGGTGACGAGCAGCGTACCAAAGCCACCACCTGGCAAACGGTTGATTGGGTTAAAGAAGTGCAAAAACGGGGTGCCGGTGAGATCGTGTTAAACATGATGAACCAAGACGGCGTGCGCAACGGTTACGACCTCCGCCAGTTAAAACTAATACGCGACGTATGCCATGTGCCGTTAATCGCCTCCGGTGGTGCCGGTACACCAGAGCACTTCCTTGAAGCATTCCGCGACGCCGACGTTGATGGTGCGCTGGCGGCCTCGGTGTTCCACAAACAAATTATCAATATTGGCGATTTGAAACGTTATCTGTCGCAACAAGGTGTGGAGATCCGCTTGTGTTAAAAGAATCCTTTTTATCTGAACAGCAGAAAGAACAATTAGACTGGAACAAAGTTGATAACCTGATGCCTGCGATCGTTCAACATGCGGTATCCGGCGAAGTGCTCATGCTGGGCTATATGACGCCCGAAGCACTCGATGAAACTAATCATAGCCGCCACGTAACGTTTTACTCGCGTACTAAGCAGCGCCTGTGGACCAAAGGTGAAAGCTCAGGCCACTTCCTTAGCGTTGTCAGCATCACCCCTGACTGCGATAACGATACGTTGCTGGTGCTGGCGGAGCCTCTGGGCCCAACCTGCCACAAAGGTACCAGCAGCTGTTTTTCTCCTGCAGCCTCCGACTGGGCATTTTTGTTCCAGTTAGAACAGTTGCTGGCAGAGCGTAAAAATGCCGATCCGAAAAGCTCTTATACCGCGAGCCTATACGCCAGCGGCACCAAGCGTATCGCGCAGAAAGTGGGAGAAGAAGGCGTGGAAACCGCGCTAGCCGCCACGGTGCACGACCGCGACGAACTGGTGAATGAAGCTTCAGACTTGGTATATCACCTGATGGTATTGCTACAGGATCAAGATCTGGACCTAAGCGCGGTGATTAATAATCTGCGTCTACGACATGAGAAATAGTCGCGGTATTTAACCGTCTATATTTGTAACGTCATCATCTTAGATGATGACGTTACAAACTGCATATCTCTATATTCAGAAACCCCAATACGCAAAACATTAGCCAACTCACGCGGTGCTCAATGCAGCATTGAAATTATACTTGATGATAAAGACTCTTTGCTTCCCATTATTAATCAGAGTTAGAACCACTAAGTCATTGATAAAAATCTAATTTCAAAGTAAAAATAAATTATTTTTTAGAGCTATTCCTAGACCGTCATTCTGCTAAATTTAGAGTGATGGTTATTTTCAACTATTCTGCCAGTACTCACTCTTTAACCTCGCTAATTACAACTCTATGCTGAGTTTTTAAGCCACGGTTGATCCTGAGTCTTAAGCCCCCATCTATACTTATGTAGCATAAAAAATAACCGGAGGTGAATAATGGCCAGTGGTTGGGCAAATGATGGGGCGGTTCAGGATCAAATTGACGCGACGGTTGATGACGCCGTTGCGCGTGCACGTAGCCAGCTAAGCCACGGCGAAAGCGCGCATTTTTGTGAAGAATGTGGCGTCGAGATCCCTGAAGCGCGACGCAAGGCTCTGCCCGGAGTACAGCTTTGCGTGAACTGTCAGGCGGAAATCGACAAAAAGCAGCAAGCCGCCAGCGGATACAATCGTCGAGGCAGTAAAGATAGCCAGTTGAGGTAGGCAATCTACCTCAACCCACTCACGCCGTTATGCCAAATAAGATTGGGTCAGTGCCACCCAGTATGCTGCGCCCACGCTCAGATTGCGGTCGTCAAAATCGTACTGTGGGTGATGCAGCATCGGTGAATCACCGTTGCCAATAATGCAATAACAGCCGGGCTTATGCTTGAGCATAAACGCAAAATCCTCGCTGCCCATAAACGTGTTAGGCATATCAACAACCTTCTCGCTGCCAAGTAGCTCAACCGCCACCTGCTTGGCAAACGCGGTTTCGTGCGGCGTGTTCATCAACACCACGCCCGCCACCGCGCTTTCGATGGATGCCGTCACGCCATAACATACGGCCTGCGCTTCGGTAATGGTTCGAATCCGTTGCAGCACATTTTTACGCACGTCTTCATCAGTGGAACGAATGCTTAATCTCAGCACCGCTTCCTGCGGGATCACGTTTCCTGCGTCACCGGCCTGAAAAGCCCCCACGCTAACCACGGCCTGATCCTGTGCGGCAATATTCCGTGAAACGATAGTTTGCAATGCCATCACTAATGATGCTCCGGCAACGATCGGATCAATACTTTTTTCAGGCGTTGAGCCATGACTGCCTTTACCCGTCAGGGTGATCGTTAAGCTATCCACCGCGGCCATCGTCGCGCCTTCTTTAAAGGCCATATGCCCTTGTGGGTACCCAGGCATATTATGCATACCGTAAACGGCGTCGACGGGGAATCGTGTGAACAAACCATCGTCAATCATCGCCTGCGCGCCGCGCATATCTTCTTCCGATGGCTGAAAAATCAAACGAACGGTGCCATTGAAGTTTGCGCTATCGCTTGCTAACCACTGCGCCGCGCCCAGCAGCATGGACGTGTGACCGTCATGACCGCAGGCGTGCATCTTACCTGAACAACTGCTTTGATATTTTACGCCGCTGGCTTCATGAATCGGCAATGCATCCATATCTGCCCGCAGGCCGATAGATTTTGTTCCTTTTCCTTTGGTAAAACTTGCCACAATGCCAGTTCCGCCGACGCCTGTAACAACTTCATAGCCCCATTCATTGAGCAACTCAGATACTTTGCTAGATGTATTCGTTTCGTGAAATCCCAATTCTGGATTGGCATGAAATTCGTGGCGGATACTTTCCAACTGAGCCTGCGAACGTTGTAGCTGGGAGATAAGTGTTGCGGAGTCAAAATTCTTCATTAATTCAACCTTTGAGGATTTCAAACAGCCAATGCCGGAACCTACCGCTCAAATGACATTCGCAAACAATTCAAGAGATTCAGTTTAATCATAGCGGTATCTATAACCCTCAATGTACCCGTAGTACGCCGCTGGCTGTTAACGAAATGTGTTACTGACTGCAAACAGTACAGGTCGCCGCTCTCAGCCACCCTATCTCAACAAAAAAAGCTTAGAATTTTGCTACTTCTTTATAGGTAATTAGTTCAAAAATTTTCTATACTTAACAAGTTTTTGAATCCTATGACGTTGAAAATAATCAATTCATTCGATTTAGAAATAATATGGCAAGAAAATTATATTAATAATTATATGGAATAAACTATGAGCAATCGATATCAGACTCCCGGCAAGCGCCGGAGCAGAGCCTGGCTGTGGCTTTTGTTGTTGGGGATCATCATCGGTGCAGCCCTGCTGGCAGGAACCGCCACCGTTATGCATAAAACCAGTGACACAGCGTTCTGCATTTCATGTCACACCATGGAACAGCCTCTCGCCGAATATCAGGGCAGCATTCACTTCCAAAACACCAAAGGCATCCGCGCCGAATGCGCCGACTGCCACGTTCCACACCAACCTATCGATTATCTGCTTACCAAAGTGGCCGCGTTGAAAGACGTGTATGGCGAAGTGACCGGTAAAATCGATACGCCTGAAAAATATGAGGCGCATAAACTCGCCATGGCGCAAAGCGTGTGGGATACGTTGAAGAAAAATGATTCCGCAACCTGCCGCTCATGCCATAGCTACGACGCAATGGACGTTATCGCGCAGAAACCAGAAGCCCGTCAGCAGCATCCGGTAGCCATCAAAAATGGTGAAACCTGTATCGATTGCCACAAAGGTGTTGCCCATATCCTGCCAGACATGAGCGGATTAGCCGCCGCCGGTGCCAGCGAATTGGCTAACGCCGCAGCGAAAACGCCAGACAGTGCCACAACGCTGTACACCATCGCCACCGAACCGTTCTATTTGAGCGCCGATGAAACCCAGCACAACGCGGGTAACTTGATGCCATCCACCGAAGTGAAAGTGGTGAAACGTCAAGGCGATCGCGTATTGGCTGACGTTGCCGGTTGGCAGCAAGACGGCGTGACAGAAGTGTTCTATGCCGCACAAGGCAAGCGCATTCTGAGCGTGTTAGTGGGCGAAGATGCTCGCAAACAGCTGAAAACCCTAAGCACAGTTAAAGACGCCGAAACCGGACTGGTTTGGCATCAGGTTTCATTGCAGGTTTGGTTGCCGAAAAAACAGCTGGTTGATGACCAACAAAAAATTTGGCATTACGCCTCTGACATGATGTCTGCCAACTGTACCGGTTGCCATGGTTTAACGGCGCTTGACCGCTTCAACGCCAACCAGTGGATCGGTGTGGTTAAAGGTATGGCTCCACGTACTTCTCTGACGCAGGAACAGCTGCGCGTTCTGACCCAATACGTTCAGAAACACGCCAGTGATATGCCTGCCAATCAGTCGAACAAGATTTAAGGAGCCATAACAATGAAAAAAAATCTGAACTCCCACGTTGAAAACGTTAGCGATTTCGAACAGAAACCGCTTCAAGTCAGCCGCCGTCGCTTTCTGACCGGCGCTGGTGCGGTGTTGAGCGTGCCATTGCTGGCAGGTTTATGGCCTAAGTCAGCCTTAGCGCAGGCCATCAGCCAAGCGCTGCCGCAGTTTACGGCACTGCGTCAGGCACAGACCGGCATACTCACCGCCGCACACTGGGGCGCTTTCGAAGCTATCGTGAAAGACGGCAAAATGGTGGATGTTAAAGCCATTAGTGACGATCCGTACCCGAATGAGCTCATCACCATGGCGCCCTATCAGGTACATGCGGAAAACCGTATTAAGTACCCGATGGTACGTAAAGGCTGGCTAGAAGGCGGCCCTGCCAATAGCCAACCAGAACTTCGTGGCCGTGATGAGTGGGTACGCGTGAGCTGGGATAAAGCGCTGACGCTGGTGAGCGATCAAATCGCACGCCTGCAAAAAGAACATGGCCCACAGTCTATTTATGCTGGCTCTTACGGTTGGAAGAGCGTGGGTATGCTGCACAATAGCCGTACACTGCTTCAACGTATGATGAATCTAAGTGGCGGCTTCTTAGGCTACGCGGGTGACTACTCGACCGGCGCCGCACAGGTGATCATGTCGCATGTGGTAGGTTCAATGGAAGTTTATGAACAGCAAACCGCATGGCCAAACGTTATCGAGAATAGTCAGTTGGTGATTCTGTGGGGATGTAACCCTATGATCACATTAAAAAACAGCTGGAACGTTCCCGATCACGTCGGCCAAACTGGCTTCGAGGCGCTGAAGAAAAAAGGGACTCGGATCATCAGCATCGATCCAGTTCATAACGACAGCGCAAAATTCGTGAATGCTCAGTGGATTGCACCGCGTCCGTACACCGATACTGCCATGTTGATTGGTATTGCGCACACGCTGCTGACAGAAAAACTGCATAACCCTGATTTCCTGAAAACCTATACCGTTGGCTTTGATAAATTCGAAGCTTATCTTATGGGTCAGGACGATGGCATCGTCAAAGATGCAAACTGGGCAGCCGAGGTTAGCGGCGTTGATGCCGACGTACTTCGTCAGCTAGCGCGTGATATGGCGAAGAATCGCACCATGATTATGGGTGGCTGGGGTATTCAACGTCAGCATCACGGCGAGCAGCAACACTGGATGCTAGTGACCGTGGCCGCCATGTTGGGACAAATTGGTCTGCCGGGCGGCGGTTTTGGCTTTAGCTATCACTACTCTTCAGGCGGCAGTCCGACGGCTAAAGGTGGGATCTTGGCGGGCATTTCCGCCGGTAACTCACCAAAAAATACGCCTACGCCAATTCCCGTTGCGCGTATTGCCGAGTGTTTAATGAATCCAGGTAAAACCATTAATTTTAATGGTGCTCAGGTTACCTATCCTGATGTGAAAATGGTTTACGTCGCGGGTGGTAACACCTTCCACCAGCATCAAGATACAAACTTGCTGGTCAAAGCCTTCCAAAAACCTGAAACCATTGTGGTCAACGAACCCTATTGGACGGCAACGGCCAAACACGCGGATATCGTATTCCCAACCACCACCAGCTACGAACGAAACGACCTGGAAATGGGCGGCGACTACTCGCAGCTGTATGTTTTCCCAATGCATCAGTGCGTACCACCACAGTTCGAATCACGTAGCGATTTCGATATTTTTGCGGGTTTGTCAGAAAAACTCGGGGTTCAGGATGCCTTTACCGAGGGCAAAGATGAAACCCAGTGGCTGAAAAGCATGTATGACGATATGAAAACGCAGGCTCGCGCAGCTCGTGTGGCATTGCCGCCGTTCGATATGTTCTGGGAATCAAACAACTATGTTCGCTTCCCTGTGCCAGAGGAGAATAAACAATGGGTACGCTTCGCTGACTATCGCGAAAATCCACTGTTAAATCCATTGGGTACACCGTCCGGTAAAATCGAAATCTACTCTGACGCCATTGAGAAAATGGGTTATGAAGATTGCAAAGGTATTCCAACGTGGATGCCACCGCATGAATGGTATAAAGGGCCAGAAGCCGCAAAATATCCTCTGTCTCTGAATACCGCTCATCCGATCAACCGTCTGCACTCTCAGTTAGACAATACGCCACTGCGTAAAAAGTATGCAGTTGCCGATCGTGAAGCCATTCTAATCCACCCAATTGATGCTAAAGCGCGTGGCATCAGCAACGGTGACTTAGTGCGTGCCTTTAACGATCGCGGCCAGATCTTGGTGGGCGCAGTGGTCACTGAAGATGTACGTCAGGGCGTGATTCGTATCAGTGAAGGGGCATGGTTTGATCCGGCCGATCCTGCAACACCAGGATCGCTGTGTAAAAACGGCAACGTGAACTGCCTGACGTTTGATATTGGCTCATCCAGCTTGGCGCAGGGTAACTGTGGCCAAATGGCGCAGGTTGAGATCGAAAAATATCAGGGCCCTGCACTCACGAACACCGCCCATGCGGTTCCAACTGGCGCATAATTTCTAACGCTGCACTTTAACCGCATCACCAACGGGGCTTCGGCCCCGTTTTTCGGTTGAACAGCAATCCTTGCATCATGATTTCTCAACTCGCTACCAGCCGAGATCTGCCTTTAATTCATCAATATCGCTGGCCCGATTCACACCGATACCGGCTTCCAGATCGCGGATCGCCTTCAGCGTTTTTGCATTAGGCTTAAGCAATTCCGCTGGTACTTCGCCCGTCACGGCTATCTGATTAACTAATAACCGGATGATCGTTGAAAGATCGGTTCCTAACGCGCTGGCATTCTCCATAGCGGCCACTTTAACCGCTGGAGAAACTCGGGCTCTTACCACATCACTTTTGGTCATAACTTCGCTCCATGAACTGAGTATTTTACAACCATAAATGTAGCTACATCGTAGCCACAAAACAAGTGAATTCATCGTTCTTTCTCCGTAGTTATACTTACCGCCATTATTACGTTTTACGGATAAAAGTCAGAACCAAGGAAAAATAGTGCAATGCTCTTCGCAAACTATTTTCTGCCTGCTATCCATTTATTATTGTGCATAATCTATTCCCTATCTTTTGTATGACTTTCTTACATTCGAGAGGCTGAAACAGCTTTTCATTTTTAACATTCGAGCGTAACATGCCCGCCCTGAAGTTCTCCGTTCACCTCTGACTGATCCCTGATAAACCTATGCGCATGTATTCGACTGCACTCCGCCGTCTGCCCGATTTAACCTCCACCTCATTCTTGATTGTGGCTTTTTTGACCGGTATTGCAGGCGCATTACAAACACCAACGCTCAGCCTGTTTCTCTCCACCGAAGTGGTTAAAAGCCCGTTCATGGTTGGGTTGTTTTATACCGGCAGCGCGGTGATTGGGATCATCGTTAGTCAGTTTCTCGCCGCACGCTCAGACCGCTCCGGCGATCGCAAAAAGCTGATTTTATTGTGCTGCATTCTTGGTGCCGCTGGCTGTCTACTGTTTGCCTATAACCGCAACTACTATTTATTGCTCGTCGTCGGCGTCATGCTCACCAGTTTTGGCTCCACCGCTAATCCGCAGATGTTTGCTCTGGCTCGTGAATACGCAGATAAAACCGGTAAAGAAGCGGTGATGTTCAGCTCAATTTTGCGTGCGCAAGTCTCTCTAGCGTGGGTGATTGGGCCACCAATTTCATTCGCGCTAGCGCTCGGTTTTGGCTTTCCGTTTATGTATATGGCGGCGATGGCGACATTTTTAGTCTGTGGTTTAATTGTGTGGTACACGCTGCCTTCGATGCCAAAAACAGTGGTACGCACAACAGAAGTGCTGGATGCGCCCCGTCGCAATCGTCGCGACACGCTGTTGCTCTTTGCCGCCTGTACGTTGATGTGGACCTGCAACAGCATGTACCTCATCAATATGCCGTTGTACATCATTCATGAACTGCATTTACCGGATAAACTGGCTGGCGTGATGATGGGCACCGCCGCAGGCCTAGAAATTCCAACCATGCTCATCGCGGGCTATTACGCTAAGCGCTTTGGTAAACGCTTTTTGATGATGGTTGCACTCGCCGCAGGATTGGCTTTTTATGCTGGCCTATTGTTCTTAACCGCACCGTGGGCACTGCTGGCGTTACAGCTCCTCAACGCCGTTTTTATCGGTATTTTGGCCGGAATCGGCATGCTGTATTTTCAGGATTTAATGCCCGGTCAGGCAGGTTCAGCCACCACCTTATTTACCACTGCGGGGCGTACCGGCTGGATATTTGCAGGTTCTGTCGCTGGTTTTATTGCGGAATTCTGGAACTACTACGCCGTGTTTTTTGTTTCGCTGGTTTTGTTGATTGCGGGCGTGGCCTGCATGTGGAAAATCAAAGAGGCGTAATCTCTACGGTTGATAGGAATATGGTCTATAGGAACAAAAACGCTGGAAATAAGATCCCAGCGTTTCGGTGCATTACTGCGTTATCTACACAATGGCTTTGATCATATCCATCAGGTGTTTGATATCTTCTGGCCGTGTTTCGCCACTTTGTGGATCGATGATCGAGGTATAGACGTGTGGCATCACTCGCGGCATGCCAGCCTGCAAACAGGTTTGTAAAATAACCCCAAAGTTATCCAAATCAATGCCGCCTGTTGGTTCTATCAGCGTCATGCCGTTACGTGCAGCGCTTTCCGCCAACGTTTTTAACTCCTCTAAGCTACGCTCCCCGCCCATTGGGAAAAACTTCGCCGCGTGCGCGCCCATATCCAACATCATATTCACCGCGCTATCGCAGGAAACAATGGCTTTGTCCCCCTTGGCACTGCGCTCGCCGGTTGAAATTTGTACCTGCCCGATGTTTCCCGTTGGGCTCACTAGCGCATTGATATGTGTATGCGACTGCCCAGTCTGAGCCAGCGCACCGGCGGCGAAGCCACATCCGGTGAAGGTTTGGTTAACATGCGCGGCGCCGGTCGCGGCGGCAATCATCGCGGCTTTATAAAACTGAGCAGGATCGCCCGCCCCCAGCCCTACTGAAATCGAAGGCACCTGCAGCTGCCAGCGTTTAACCTCTTCAATGCCCTGCGCCACATTGTCGAACTGTGCCGATAACACGCCAATCACCGCATGGCCTTCGGCGGCGTCATACACCGCTCGCGCATTTTCAATATTTTTGGCCAGCACGTTGATGGCTACGCGCCCTTGGTAAAAATTAATGCTTTGCATAATGCTTTTCCTGTTCACCGGCGATCTGTGCCAGTCTTTCAACGATCGTGGTTAAATCATGTTGATCTAATGTGCGAGGATCGATACTAAATACACCTTGATGCAGGAAGTATCGACGCGTGTAGATAGCGATGTCACCGGTTCGTAGCATCGCTTCAACCTGCCGCGCATCTATGCCCAAAATATCAGGGTGAACGCGTACCTGAACACGCCAAATCTCGCGTCCCGCTTCGTCTTGCTCAATCTCGGCGCTAAATCCGCGCAGTGCCGAGATCGCCTCGACCGTGGGGGTTAGTTTTTCTGGCGTCATATTGGCGATACCTTCGCCATAAAGCTCCAGCGCTTTCACCAAGCCGACCATGTTTTCTTTGCCGATTTTCATCGCTCGCGCAATTCCGTGATGCTGAGCTTTGCAGCAGCGGATCCACTCACGCCCGCCAGTGATAAAGCCTGACGTTGGCGCATTGAACGCTTTGGCTCCGCTGTAAATCACCATATCGGCACCACGGGCAACGTATTGGCGTAAATCTTCTTCGGCGGCGGCGTCAACAATGAGTGGCAGTTGGAACTGTTTAGCGACCGCCACAAAATCCTCAAGCGTGAGCATGCCTTTTTGTACGCTGTGGTGAGATTTCACAAACAGCAGTGCCGCCGTGCGTTCGCTAACCGCTTTCTCAAGCTGCCAGCGCGCAGCCAAATTACTCTGCCCCACTTCAACAATGCGCCCGCCACCCAAACGAATGGCGCTGGTGATTGGCGCACCATAATCAATGTTATGACCGCGCAGGATGAGAATTTCGTTGGCCATACCGGCGCTGTCCGGCATCATCGCTACGCGGTCTGGTTCACCGCGCGTGATGACCGCCGCCACCGCAATGGCAATCCCCGCCGACGCGCAAGAGGTTATATAGCTATCCTGCGCACCGGTGTGCGTTGACACCAACTCGCCGGTGCGATCGACCAGCGCATCAATTTCCACAAACGCCCCTGCGGCCTCAGCCGTTGCGGCCATCACTTCAGGTGATACCGCTGAAACGCCCAGAATAGTCATTTTTCCGCAGGCGTTAATCACACGTTTTAGCCCTAGGCGTTGGTATATATTTTGACTCATTTCAACTCTCCTTACAGCACACCAAGCAGCGAACACACCACGCTAATCACCACCACCGAAAGCAAAATCGTGGTATAACGCGGACCTTTTTTGGTGAGATAGAAGTAGATAGAGAACACCGCGGCCAGCGGCAAAAGCCCAGGCGCAATGGAATCTAAAATCTGCTGTACAACAATTTCCGATCCTTCAAGCGCGCTGATTTTAAGCGGTGAGGTTATCTTGACGTAGCTTGCCGATAGCGCGCCCATCATGATTAAGCCCAGCACGTTGGCACCGTAAATCAGCTCTTTGATTCGCCCGCCTTGCAACAAGGTGATGATGGAATCGCGCCCAAGGGTATAGCCTTTGTGTACCAGCCCGTAGCTGACCGCCAGCGTAATACCGGTGTAAAGCACCAGCGGCAGGATCCCACCGAATGCGCTTCCTTTGGCCGCAAACGGAATAAAGATCGCAATGAGCAAAGGCATTACCGCCGCCCAAATTACCGAGTCACCGATACCTGCCAGTGGCCCCATCAATCCCGTTTTGATCCCGGTGATCGATGTATCAGAAATGGGTTCGCCGCGCGTCTTTTGTTCTTCCATGGCGATAGCCACACCTTGGATCACCGCACCAAATGTTTGTTCAGTGTTGAAGAAGTTCAAATGGCGCTTTAACGCTTCGGCTCTCTCTTCTTTTTCGGGGTAAAGCTTTTTAATAATCGGCGTCATCGAGGCGCAGAAGATCAGGCTTTGCAGACGTTCATAGGAGCTGGAAACCTCAGCACCCAGCCAATAAATAAACCACGCTTTGGTGATATCGCCTTTGGTGAGCGCCGAACTCTGGCGGGCACGCTCGACTAATTCGTGCTGCATGATATCTGGGGTTGATTCACTCATGATGATGCTCCTTCATTCTTTGCCAAACCTTTCACCAAAAACGCCACGCAGGTGCCGAAAATAGCCATCGCCATGATGTCGACTTTGAGATAAAGCACCGCGAAGAAACCACCGATAAACCAAGGCAGCAGGCTTTTCTTACCAATCACCATAATGGTGATGGCAAAACCGAGCGCGGGAAGGATGCCGCCCATAATTTCAAAGGAATGCGTTAACCAATGCGGCATCAAGGCAAGGAACTTCTCGACCACGCTCTGACCGAAATAGTTGGCACCAAATACCACCGGGAAACGCAGAACCAACCCCAGCAGCGCTGGATATAAAAAGGCGCAACGCATAATGCCGCCGGTATTGGCCTCTTCGGCGTATTTATCCGCCATGTGTACCCACGCCGCATTCAGCGTACGGCGTAGCTGGTCGAGGAATACCCCGATCACGCCAAACGGGATCGCCAGCGCGATAGCTAAGTTAGGCTCCATATGGGCCTGAACGGCAATCGGGATTGCGATACAGGCCGCAAGAGCCGGATCGGAAGGCACATTACCGCCCGGCGTTGATGTCACGCCGAGATAAACCAGCTGCATGCCCGCCCCAATAATCATTGAGGTTTGCATATCGCCCAAAATCACCCCAACGAACACGGCAATAACAATCGGCTGAACCAGCATGCCTGAAAAGGTGTACCCAAGACGTAAACGGGCAAACCAGTAATACAGCCCCATGCTGATAGCAATAAACAAGGTATCCATAGTGATTTCCTCTGGTCAAAATCAATGGTCAACAGTCAAAGTTGGTACTCAAAGACGATTAATATTTTTTTAGAATGTCTTCTAGCGACTGCGGCTTATCTTCTGGAATGGTTTGGAAGAACACCTTAATGCCGTGATCTTTCAGATCGCCCAAAATGCCCACGTCTTTGTCGTCTAGCGTAATATTTTGGAACACGGCTTTGCGGCTTGGGCCACCGCCTAATCCCCCTACCTGAATAGTCTGCACATCAAAGCCTTGATGCACGGCGTCTTGTACCGCCGTCAGCGATGGGAACAGCACCAACACTTTTCCTTCGCCCAGTTGATTCTCTTTCCACGCGGCGGCAAAACTGCTGTTGCTGTAGCAATCCACTTTGATGCTTGGCGGTGCCGCCATCAGATAGATATTTTTCATAAACGGATCGGCATCTAACTCATCGCTGACCACCGCAATGCGGTTTGCTTGAGATTGTCCAACCCACTTAGTGACAACCTGACCATGAATTAAACGACTGTCGATACGACATAAAACGATGCTAGCCATGTGATTTTCCTTTTCGTTATTCGGTTTTATATTTCGGATTTAATGGGTTATGCGTTGCTCTGAAGGCTATTGATATGCGCCACCACGTCGAGGCAACTGTCGCGCCCAGCCTCAACCAGTTCTTCGACTGCATCAGTCAACAAGCCGGTTTCTCGCAGCTCTAAAGCCTGTAGCAGCAGCGACGCATTCAGGCCGCAAATCACGCCAATCGGATAATCCACGCTCAGCCGAGCCGCCACGTTTGACGTGGTTCCACCGATAAAATCGGTCAGGATCAACGATCCTTTCGGCATGGCGATCACGGCTTGTTCAACGCGCTGAAAAAACTCGCTAAAGGTATCGACCGGCATGAGCGCAATTTCGGCCACGCCTTGAATATCTCCAGCAACCATTCGTAAGCTGGCGCAGAGCTGGCTGCCCCAGCCACCGTGAGTGAGCAGTAAAATCTGTGGTAGGGAATGTGAAGCGGTGGTAGACAAAATGAGCCTCCTGGCATTCAGTCAAAGAAATAAAAGGTTTCTATGGCTGATATAGCAACGCCCGTGCCAGCATTGTGTCACGGCGCGTTTTTTATCGAGGAGGTATGCAGAGAAAGCCCGCAGAGTGCGGGCTAGCGGTAGAGAAGCTCGTAAATATAAATGAATTCTGCGTCAGATAAACGAATGGCATACGCCTCCTCAATGGGAGCGAACGCCTGTTTGATGACACTCATAGCGGCAGCATCAATATCTTGCTGAGTTTCCAGCGCCATCTGTAACGGTTTACGGCTAATCACGATACGCTCCACCATGCAACAGCAGTGGATAAGGAAGCGTAGTGTCACTTGTCGGCTCGGTTTGAGGTCTGAGGCCTGACAGATCCGCTGCAAGACGCTCTCCATTTCCTGCAAGATACGGCGAGGGTTCAGAACCGAAATCTGATTAATGATACTTTCGAGCGTTAGCGCACTGATAAACCGCATTGAGCTACGTTCAACTTCTAAGCGGCGTTCCTGAGTGCTGAGGTCGGGGTTTAATAAGCTAAGCAGCAGCTCGGGGCCTTGCTCTGAAAACATCTCTTCCAGCGAGATAAAGGGAATGTCCGGCAATCCCGGTTGGAACGTCCCCACAATGCCCACCAGCCGTTCATGAGGAGCCAGCACCTGCTGAATACGGTCTAGGCTTCGAACCTCGTTGTAATCCAGAATTAATAAGCGCGTATCCTGCGCCATCAGTTCACCAAAGCTTTCTGACAGTACCTTGTGGATTTTCTCTGCGGTTCCCATACCGGTAATGCAGGACACCACCAGCACTTTTCCCGCTCCGGCCTGTTCGGGCGAACACCAATGGCACGGAATTTGTTTCTCCTGCATTAGCGTATTCAGCGCGGCAAAATCGCTAGATTCATAGGTCAAATCCAGACCAATTTCCAACAGGCTGGTTAGCGTCATGTTTGGCAACAGCAACACTTCAAACTGGAACAATTTACTGATGGCGCTGCCAAAATGGACCAGTGAACCGATATCGACCATCAGAATCACGCGCCGGTAGCCACGGCTGCGGATCAGGTTGGTAAGCACTTCCAAGGTGTCATGCACTGACTGCTCGAACGGCATATCAATCGCGGTGAGCAGTTCACGCTCTAAAACCTGATTCACATACTGCGCCATACTGGTAGCCGTCGTGGCACCGTGGGCAATAAAAATCACGCCAAGCTCGGGGCTATCGTCAATTTCACAGCGGTGTTGGCGACACTCTTTTAGGAACATGCACAGATAAACTACTTCGGTCGCAGGGCATTGAATATTAAATATTTCATCGATGCGACGGCAAAGCTGCATCGCGTTATCGTATTCGTCTTTGCAGTGATCCAATATCAGGCTTGAAGAGTAAAGTTGGGGAATCAAACCGCGCTGGACATAGCTCAGCAAGGTAAGGAAGTGCTTACGCAGATGGTTAACCATGTTTTCGGGCAGAGTAAACCCAACCACCTGCTCAACGTAGCCAATCAGCAGCGCTAAACGCTGCTCAAGCTGGCCGCTGTAGCCGACAGTCGCAGTGTCACGGCTGTACAAACCATATTCAAATATCGAGCGCAGTTTGTTTTTGAGGATAGCCAGCGTTTCCTGCGGCGGCACGTTGCTGTTGCGTAGGTTGACATATTCACGCGTCAGAAAACGGTAAAACAGGTCGCTGTCTTCTTGCCCCACGGCCGCGCCCAACGAGGGTTTCAGCGCAGACAGGGTATCTGCACTGATATCCAGCCATTGTTGTTGACCAAATATACTATCGACCAGCAAACGTTGATCCGCGCTCGGCATCACCGACTGCTCCACCAGCTTTTTGTCCAACGTCAGCACATCGTGTTGCTGCCCCATGCCTGCCGCCCAGCCCTGAGCACACAAGAATTGGATATCACTTTTCAACTGGCCAATATTGCCTTCCAACGGTTTTTCTAACAGCCACAGCAGCAGCGCTTTATCGACCCGAATGGTGCGGCTGATTTTTCGACTTTCCTGATGCAGGAATCCAGTAATCAGCTCAATTTGCTCTTCCATTGAACGCTCGCGTAAGGCGGGCAGATCGATACTAACCTGAATACGTCGCTGGAAAGTGCGTAGTAACGTGGAATTCACGGGCTCCGTGGTGGCACAGATTAAGCGCACACTCACCGCTCGTGCCTTATGACTCGAACCCAACGCTCGAAACTCACCTTTATCTAACAGAGCAAACAGCTTTTCTTGTCCTTCATAAGGAAGGCGATGAATTTCATCCAGCAGCAGATAGCCACCGTCAGCCTGCTCGATAAGCCCTGTTTTATCGCTGGTTGCGCCGGTAAAAGCGCCCTGCCGATGACCAAAAAGATGAGAAGAGAGCAACTCGGGGTTGTGAGCATATTCAGCACAGTTGAAATAGACCAACGGCAGTGCGTTATTGCCGCTTTGCTGGCAGGCAAACTGATGCATCAGCTCGGCAAAATAGGTTTTCCCCACGCCCGACGGGCCGGTCAGTAAAACATGCAAACCGCTGGGATAGAGTACCGCGGCCTTCCCTTTTTCCACCGCTAGTTTCAGGCTGCGGTCGTAACCAATCAGCGCGGTAAAAGGATCGCTGGCGATAAGCGGGTCTTCACTTGGCAATAATTCGCTAACAAAACGAACCTCGGTGAGATGGTCCGGTAGCACATGACCAATGAGTGTTTCTACCACCTCGCGATGGAGGAAATAAACCGGGCGGGTTTTTACCTTAATAACCCGTTGCTCACTCCACAGTTGGTTAAGATCTTTGCTTACTGAATTACGCGCGAGGCCAAGATTAAAACCAATACTTTCAGCGGTGAAAGCAACGTCGTTTTGCAAATCGGTCTGGCTTAGGCCTAATGTTAAGCGTTCTAATTCCTGGCAAATTCTGTCTATACGTTTCATGCTGAGATCTAACCCGTCCCTTAAGTCGCGATTTTTGAACATAGCATAAACCGCGAAAACTTAATGTGCGGGAGCCAGCATCAAGGTGCAGTGGCTTTCTCAAGCTGAATTAAATAGCTCAAGGCTTGATCTCGATGACTAAAGCACATATCCGCAGCGGCCTGAAGTCCGCCACACACGGCGGGCCTGAGCGGTGATAAAAAGATTTTGCAGCGCATGTCATCATCCAACTGAACACAGCGCGTATTAGCGGGTTTGCCGTGAGGCATACCGGGGATCGGGCTAGAAATCGAGGGAGCAATACAACAAGCTCCGCAATCGGAACGGCAGTCCATGGAAGTACTCCGGTGGGCTGTCTGAAATGAGCTGCGACAGAGTCAGCGAGCGGAAAATCCGCTCTCCACTTATACAGGGTTTTCATTTTTTCTGCTGTAAAAGCTCACAGCAAAAACACCCATAAATCGACATCATTCGGCGGTTAAACGTGTAACTTTCTGCCTCATCGCGACTTTCTCGCACAAAATCTGGCAAATTCTTTTACCTCACTCGTCATTACTCTGTTTACTTCTCATTAAACAACACGTACCATTGAGCTAGTACACAAGAATTAGCATGCCGCTAATTAGGAGCACAGCATGACGATGGAGAATACCTTGACTCAAACGATACGCCGCCCGTCAGTCCTTGGGGGCGCGATGATTATTGCCGGAACCGCCGTCGGTGCGGGGATGTTTTCTATTCCGGTCGTCACCGCTGGGGTCTGGTTTACCGGTTCTGTCCTGCTGCTGATCTATACTTGGGCCTGCATGTACATCTCTGGCCTAATGATTTTAGAAGCCAATCTCAATTATCCGGCCGGCGCGAGCTTCCACACCATGGTTGGCGATCTGCTCGGCAAAGGCTGGAACTCGTTGAACGGGCTTTCCATTACCTTCGTTCTCTACATTCTGACCTATGCCTATATCTCAGCGGGTGGTTCAATCATCACCCACACGCTGGAACCCTATTTTGGCGTTGGGCAAACCGCAGCAGGCTTGGTATTCGCCATTGTCGTGGCCTTTATCGTCTGGTTATCAACCCGTGCGGTTGACCGCTTAAGCACCATTCTGATTGGCGGCATGGTAATTACCTTCTTGCTGTCGACCGGTGATATGTTCACCCATGTCGATCCTGCGGTTTTGTTTAATACCGGTGAAGACAAGCCAAGTTATTTGCCCTATGCGCTGGCTTCGCTTCCTTACCTGCTAACGTCCTTTGGCTATCACGGTAACGTTCCGGGGCTGGTGAAGTATTACCATAAAGACGCTAAGTCAGTGGTTCGCAGTCTGTTTATCGGTACGCTTATCGCGCTGACGATCTACATCTTCTGGCAGTATGTGATTCAAGGGAACATTACCCGCGCGGCGTTCCAGCAGATCATCGCTGAAGGCGGCAACATTGGCAGTTTGCTAAAACAGATGGGCAGCGTTGCTAGCAGCAGCATTGTCAACCAGCTGCTTAATGCGTTCTCTTATATGGCGTTGGCGAGTTCGTTCTTGGGTGTTTCCTTGGGGCTGTTCGACTTTATCTCAGACTTCTTTAAGTTTGATGATAGCCGTGCTGGCCGAACCAAAGCGGCATTGGTCACCTTCGTGCCGCCAACGATTGGCGCACTGGCATTCCCAGATGGCTTCCTTTATGCCATCGGCTTTGCGGGTTTAGCCGCCACTATTTGGGCCGTCATCGTGCCAGCTATGATGGCGCGAGCAAGCCGTAAGCGTTTCCCGCAGGCGACCTATCGCGCACCGGGCGGTTCAGCAATGATTCTGTTTATTATTGCCTTTGGTTTGATTAACGCCGTGGCACATATTTTGTCACTGATGAACTTGTTACCCGTTTATCAATAACTCGTCAAAAACTGTGATGCCGGAGCGCCCGCTCCGGCATTTTGCGTCAAATTTATCTGCTTTTTTATCTTCCCCTCTTGCCTAGAAAACGCCGCGCGGGTAACGTGTCGCCACACGCTAAAGACTGAATTTGCAAACTCATTAACAAGGTTTTTTTATGCCAAGAGCTAACGAAATTAAACGCGGTATGGCGGTCACTTTAAACGGCAAACTGCTGCTGGTTCGCGATATCGATGTACAAAGCCCAAGCGCTCGTGGCGCGAGCACGCTGTACAAAATGCGTTTCTCCGATATCCGTACCGGTCTGAAAGTTGAAGAACGTTTTAAGGGCGATGACATTCTGGAAGAGATCTCTCTTAGCCGTCGTCAGGTTAACTTCTCGTATATTGACGGTGACGAATACGTCTTTATGGACAACGAAGACTACACGCCATATACCTTCAAAAAAGATCAGATCGAAGAAGAACTGCTGTTTATTCCTGAAGGTGGAATGCCTGGCATTCAGGTATTGACCATGGATGGCCAAGTGTTGGCACTTGAGCTGCCACAGACCGTTGATATGGAAATCGTTGAAACCAGCCCTAGCATCAAAGGCGGTTCTGCCAGCGCACGTACTAAACCTGCGGTAATGAGCACCGGTCTAACGATTCAGGTTCCTGAATATCTGAGCAGCGGTGAAAAAATTCGCATCCATATTGAAGAACGTCGCTTTATGGGCCGTGCTGACTAATTACGGTTCTGCGAAACAAACAGCAAAAAGGGACGCAGTGGCGTCCCTTTTTTTATCTTCAGCAATTTATCTTCAGCAATATAGTACGCGATGATTATTTCATTTCAGGGAACAGCGCACGCTTAAGCGCAAGTTCAACGCCGCGCACTTCAGCTAAACCTTTCAAGCGACCAATCGCAGAATAGCCTGGGTTAGTTTTCTTCTTCAGATCGTCTAGCATCTGGTGACCATGATCGGGACGCATAGGAATTGGGCGCATATCCCCTGCTTTCTGACGACGCTGCTCTTCGGTCAGAATCGCTTTCACCACGGAATACATATCGACATCACCCTGCAAATGCGCACCTTCATGGAAGGTTTTCGGGTTTTGCTCACGACAGGTAGAACGTAAATGCGTGAAATGAATACGATCGCCGAAGGTTTCAATCATCTTAACCAGATCGTTATCGCCACGAACGCCGTATGAACCTGTGCACATGGTGAAGCCGTTATAGATACTATCAACGGTTTCTTTCAGCCATTGCATATCTTCGATGGTTGAAACAATGCGTGGCAGCCCCAGAATTGGACGCGGTGGATCATCAGGATGAACCGCTAGCTTCAAGCCGCACGCTTCGGCAACAGGCACGATCTCTTTCAAGAAGTAACCCATGTGCTCACGCAGCTTAGCCTTATCAATGCCGTCGTACTCGGCTAAACGAGCGCGGAATTGATCCAGCGTGTAGCCCTCTTCCGCACCGGGTAAACCCGCAATGATGTTGCCAGTTAACTTAGCAATATCGGCTTCGCTCATGGCGTCAAAATAGGCTTTAGCCTGTACTTGTTCTTCCGCCGTGTAATCCGCTTCTGCATTTGGGCGTTTTAAAATATGCAGTTCAAACGCCGCAAACGCAATTTGATCGAAACGCAGCGCTTTAGAGCCATCTGGCAATTCATATTCAAGATCGGTACGCGTCCAATCCAGAACGGGCATAAAGTTGTAGCAAACGGTATCGATGCCGCAGGCCGCGAGATTTTGCAGAGACAGTTTGTAGTTGTCGATGTGCTGTTGAAAGTTGCCGGTTTGCGTTTTGATCTCTTCGTGAACCGGAACGCTTTCAACCACGGACCATGTCAGCCCTTTTGCCGCCAAGATAGCCTTACGCTTCTCAATTTCTTCAACTGTCCAAACTTCTCCGTTAGGAATATGGTGCAATGCGGTGACCACACCGGTTGCGCCTGCCTGACGAATATCATCCAAAGAAACCGGATCGTTCGGGCCATACCAACGCCAAGTTTGTTCCATCTGTCTCTACCTTCTGCGGGTGAAAATACGATTTATCATGATTAAGGGAATTCTTCTGTGGCAGCTTTGGCAGCAATCTCTCGATGTTTCCAGCAAAATAGTGGGTAAAAAACTCAAGCTGTTATACCAAATACCACAGATATCATTTAGCTTTTACCTTACTCTTTGCTGGTTTTCTGTCAAAACCCAATCCACTATTGGTTGATCCACTTCACGAATATTTTAGAATTTTGGACTAACCAATTTCATTTTCTGTCATATGACTTTAGACTGCAAGCCACTTTAGCGATCTTAGAAGATGTCAGACCGCATTAATTCTCAGGCCATAAACGCATTTTGATGCCGTGAGAATTAGCGAGACAAAGTGGTCTAACATCTTTTGCTTTACCGTTCTGATGCTGACAGACTTTTTCCCGTCTGCCACGTTCATCTTCTCAATGGAGTTCAGCATGAAAAACCTAGCCAACCACTCTTTGCCAGACGGTGTAAAACAGCCCACTTATGACCGTAGCCTTTTAAAAAGTCGTATCGTCCACCTCGGTTTTGGTGCTTTTCATCGTGCCCATCAGGCATTGCTGACTGACCGAGTGCTTAATCAGCAAGGCGGAGACTGGGGTTATTGTGAAGTTAACCTGTTCGGCGGCGAAAAGCTGATTGAACAGCTGCGCGAGCAAAATCATCTGTACACCGTGTTGGAAAAAGGCGCTGAACATAATCAGGCCGTAGTGGTTGGTTCAGTGCATGAATCGCTGCACTCAGAAATCGATGGCATTCAGGCCGTTATTGAGAAAATGGCGGAGCCACAGGTAGCGATTGTGTCATTGACCGTCACGGAAAAAGGCTACTGCATTGAACCTGGCAGCGGAAAACTGGATCTCAATAACGCCTTGATCCAACGCGACTTAGCCACTCCGCTGGCACCAACTTCGGCGCCTGGCGTAATTGTGGAAGCTTTACGTTTACGCCATGAACGCAACCTTGCACCGTTTACCGTTTTATCTTGCGACAACATCCCTGAAAACGGTCACGTGGTTAAAAATGCGGTTCTCGGATTAGCCAAGGCACGCGATGAAAATCTGGCGGCTTGGATTGAATCTAACGTCACCTTCCCAAGCACCATGGTTGACCGCATTGTACCGGCCGCCACGGAGGAAACATTGGCTGAGGTAGCACAGGCCGTTGGCGTAGAAGATCCTTGCGGCATCGCCTGTGAGCCTTTCATTCAATGGGTTGTGGAAGACAATTTTGTTGCAGGCCGCCCGCAGTGGGAAATCGCTGGCGCAGAGCTGGTGAGTGACGTACTGCCTTACGAAGAAATGAAGCTGCGCATGCTTAACGGTAGTCATTCATTCCTCGCGTATCTGGGATATCTGGCTGGCTATCAGCACATTAATGATTGCATGGAAGATCAGGCCTATCGCACCGCGGCACATCGTTTGATGCTGCAAGAACAGGCACCGACGCTACGCGTAACCGGCGTTGATTTAGGTCAGTATGCCGATCGTCTGATCGAGCGCTACAGTAATCCATCACTGAAACATCGCACTTGGCAAATTGCGATGGATGGCACCCAGAAACTGCCTCAGCGCATGCTGGATTCCATTCGTTGGCATCTTGCTCACGGTAGCGCTTTCCCATGCTTGGCGCTGGGTGTGGCGGGTTGGATGCGTTATGTCGGCGGCGTAGACGATCATCAACAAGATATTGATATTCGTGATCCTATGGTGGAAACATTAAAGGCGGTGGTTGCTGAAAGCCAAGAAGGCGAAGCCCGCGTTCAGGCATTGCTAGGTATCAAAGCGGTATTTGGTGATGAGTTGCCAAAACAAGCTACGTTTGTCGAAGCCGTAACCCAAGCGTATTTAGCGCTAGTAGAAAATGGCGCGGCACAGGCCTGCGCACAACTGGTTAAGTAACTGACGTTAATTGGCTATCCCTCATGGGATAGCCAATATTGTAAATTTAATCCGATCACACTATCGATATATTAAAACCATCTACAACAGCCACTTATCGCTAAAGATTTTGAGATCTTCTGGCCGCCCGAATAAATACCCTTGTAAAAAATCAAGGTTATATTGCTTAAGATGCTCCGCCTGTTCCGGTGTTTCCACCCCTTCCGCTACCGTCACCATTTGCAGACGTTTAGCTAAATCAATCACGTTATCTACAATATGTCCTGATAGCGCATCTGACCCGATCATGCGGATAAAGCTCTGGTCAATCTTAAGAATATCAATATGGAATTCACGCAGATAAGCCAAGCTTGAGTGGCCGGTACCAAAATCGTCTAACGCAATAAGCACGCCAAGCTCGTGTAGCTCATGGAATATACGATGCGTCATCTCGCTTGGCACAATGAGTTGGCGCTCGGTCAGTTCTAATACCAGCTGAATTTTATACCCTTCAAAGGCGGCAAGAAATTGGCGGCAATCCTCAACCAGACTGAGATCTTTAAAATGGCTCGCGCTAATATTGATTCCGAAATGAAAGTTATAAGGGAGACGCTCCGCCAAAGGCGCAAAATAGTCTCTCACCTGCGCCATCAAATCCTGAGTCATCGGCACGATCAGCCCAGATTCTTCTGCTAAAGGAATAAACTGGTTAGGGGCAATCATCCCCATCTGCGGATGACGCCAACGCATGAGCACTTCACATCCCGTGAGATCGTTAGTATTACCGCTAACTACGGGTTGAATAAACGGAATAAACTCATGGTTCTTCAACCCGCTTCTCAGCTCGGACAGAGGCGAATTCACGCGCCCCATTGTACGGTAGGTCACAAATCCCAATAAGACAGCTAAGAGTGGGAATAAAATAATGCTGCCAGAAGAGTACTCCCAGACGTATTCCCAATGGGTGCTGGTAGGAATTTCTGTTGCAACCGTGTAAGGGAAGCGCGTTGATGTCTTAAAATAGCTGGTACCATTGGGCTGAAATTTCTCATCGGAGACATGGCCTGAACTGTCCATCCAACTTGTGCCGACTAATAGATGAATTTCCGTTGGTGTTTGCAGTAGCTCCAAAACATTCTTTAGATAATAGCCATCAACGCCCACCAAAACGCTGTGCTCGCCGTAAGGTTTGCGAAATGCAATAAGCGAACGATTTGGCGTTACCGGATTACCATTCAGCATCAATAACATTCCACCGACATATTTACTGGTACTCACACTGGTCGAATATTTTCCCGCCAGAGATGAACAGTAAACATTATCGCCAGTAGCCAGATTAACAGTGCGGATATCTGGAACAACGGTAACCTGATAACGTAACGCGTCCTGAGTTTCAGTGTTACAGGCCTTACCTAAATAACCATGCACCGCATTGGCGGCGGTCTCCGCATTTTGTAACGTCGCATCAAATTGCGATATCGCACGCTGCAGGCGTTGCTCAATATCGCGCTCCATCCCACGCGAAATCTGCCATGAAATAGTCAACACGGCGATAATAAGAATTAATATAACGACCAGTAGAGAGACGATAAGTCTGGCTACTGGGCGGAAACTCGCTGAGCGAAAAAGCTGTGTCATATATCAGTTACCGGTAATTCCCGACGGATATTATTTTTATTATGTCGAAAAACGACCATAAATAGCTAATCTATTGCGAAATATAGGAACTTACCGCACAAGCTTATGAAAAAGCCAACGGCGAAGCGTCGTTGATAGCGTGCAGTTAAGGTAGTAATGCACTCACAAAAGTATAATGCCTACTCGCTCTGTAACACCGGAGTTGATTCAAATAAAAAACCATCAAAACTTGGATCTTCGGGATCGGAGATTTCTAACAACTTAGTTTTTACGTTTTCCAAATGCTGCCACATCGCCTGTTTCGCAGATTTAGCATCGCGGCGTAAAACGGCATGCAGAATCTTTTGGTGATCGTCTAACCAATTCCAACGGTAGCTGAAATCGCTGGTATGCACGTGCAGCCCACTCCACATTGGATTATGTTTTCTTGCCTGCCAAGCGTCGTGAACCATGCTGGCCAACACGCTGTTTTGCGTAGATTGCGCAAGCAGGCAGTGGAAGAGTTCATCGGCGCTTTCATCGATCGTGCCTGAGGACAATGACTGGCGTTCTTGTTCAATCGCTTTTCGCATCTTCATGATGTCGGCTTTGGTTGCCTGAACGGCCGCAAATGCCGCAATCTCGCTCTCCAGCAACTGCCTTGCCTGAAGCAATTCAAAAGGGCCGTAGGTATTTTCATCGAGATCGGTCACCGCAGCACGTCGCTGGCTTTGCGGCAAAGCAACAACATACACGCCGGAACCTTTACGAACATCAATCAGTTTTTCCAGCTCGAGCATGATAAGTGCTTCACGAACAACGCTGCGGCTAACGCTAAATTGTTCTGCAATATCACGCTCAGGGGGCAAACGCTCGCCAATTGGATACTCTCCTTGCGCAATCAGCTCACGCAGAGTATTGCCCACTTCTTGATACAATCTCATATTGCTACCTTTTATACCGATAACGTGGGCGAATATCGTCTAGCTTACCAATTGGCCAGACCAAATCCCCAAATGATAGGAGCACTTACCTAATTTGGTCTGATTATATCACAGCAGAGAAATGACCTCGGCAAAATACATCAATAACAGGGGTTGGATAACCATAATCCAAACCCCATTTGAATCCACCAACCTATAAAGTATTGAGAAAAGAATTAGCAAAGAAATCTAATGATAATTAATGGTTAACACACCGAGGGTATGTTTGGAATTGATCCAGTTTAATTGACTGGTTCCCACTGAAATAGGGAGATCGACGGGAGCCGTACCTATTTGGCTAATTGGATGACTGACCGTTGCGGTTCGGCCACCGTTGTCACAGCGGGTTTTTATACGATTCTTGTCAATGCCAACGTCACAGGCATCTTCAACAATCGAGCCAACAAAACGAATGACCCCCACATTTCCTGCCTGAGCTTCAGGCATCAATCCAGAGAAAAAAGGCAATCCCAAGCCGACAGCGAAAAGCATTGATAACCAAACCTTATTCATGGTCACCCCTTGGATTTTCACACAAATACACGCTAGCCGGTAAATACATCAATCCATGCAAATCCTGCGCATAGAGAGTGATTTAAAGGTAGCAGTCTGTAAAAAACACAACGGCACCAAAACAGGAAACCTTAAGAAAAAATGTCGTTCAGGCGATATACAGCAGGTAACTATGCTATAGAGAAAATTATTAGCGTTTAATAAGGCTAAATCAGCAAGCTCACAGTAGATAACGGAAGCGAATATTTTTGCGATATTTTCTTTTTCGTTTAACTTTGGTTTAACGTTGCAGCACTTTCTCTCCCCTGAGAGAGTGTGTAATTATGGTAATATTCTGGTCGAAAAGCAGGTAAATCGGGGCGTTAAATGACTAAAGTAAATCTCATCACTGGATTTTTGGGTAGCGGTAAAACCACCACGCTACGCCACTTATTAGCAAACAAACCCGAGAATGAAAAATGGGCTGTTTTGGTCAACGAATTTGGTGAAATTGGGATTGATGGTGCGCTGTTGGCTGATACCGGAGCCGTGTTAAAAGAGATCCCCGGTGGATGTATGTGCTGCGTTAACGGCCTACCCATGCAGGTTGGATTGAATATGTTGTTGCAGCAAGCCAAACCCGATCGCTTGCTGATTGAGCCCACGGGGCTTGGACATCCAAAACAAATCCTAAACCTGCTGACATCTGATACTTATCAAGCTTGGCTAGAGCTAAAAGCCACGCTTTGTGTGCTTGATGCCCGCCAGCTTAGCGATGACAAATACACCAGCAACGAGAATTTCCGCGATCAGCTCGCCGCGGCAGATATCATTGTGGCGAATAAAGACGACACCTATAGCGACAGCGATCGCGAGAAGCTCGATGGCTGGTATCAGCAAGCTGGCTCAGGACGTCGCTTGGTATCGACCCAGCATGGGCAGCTTGATGTGGTATTGCTCGATAGCCCACGTGAAAACATCGCCGAGTTACCTAACGCTAAACATCACCATCATGGTAAAGCGCCTGCTTCAGGCATCGCCGCTCTGCGTCTGCCTGAAGGGCAAAACTGGCGTCGCTCACTGAATCAGGGTCAAGGCTATTTTAGCTGCGGATGGGTATTCAACGCGGAGACCTGTTTCGACACCGTCGCGTTGCTGGAATGGGTACGTCTCGCACCGGTTGTGCGTGTGAAAGGAAGCTTGCGGATCCCTGAAGGAACCTTAATCGTTAATAGACAAGGTGCTGATTTTCATATTGAAACGCAGCAAACCACGCCGCTGGACAGTCGCATCGAGTTAATTCATGACGCTGAAACCGACTGGAACACGTTACAAAGCGCGCTCTTAAAAGCGCGTATTAAAACAGCATATTAAACAGATATTTTCATTTTTTACAGGTTAGGCTTAGCACATGACTCGTCGTAATCTGCCGTGGATTATTTTGTGTAATCTCCTTGGCATCGCTTTATTCTTTTCTTGGTATTTGGCTCCGAATCACGGTTTCTGGTTCCCAATAGACTCGTCGATCTTTTTCTTTTTTAACGATCATCTGGTCACCAACCGCGCCTTTCTCTATTTAGTCGCCTATACCAATAATCGTGCGTTTGACGCCATAGCACTGCTGTGTATGGGATTGCTATATCTGTCATTTTTTGTCAAACAAGATGGTTACGGCAAGCGCCGAATGCTAATTTTGGGCGTGGTAATCTTGCTGACTGCGGTGGTTTTAAACCAACTGGGTCATATTCTTCCCGTTAAGCGTGCGAGTCCAACTAACTATTTCTCCCACATTCATCGCGTGGGAGAACTTACTGGAATTAACACCAAAGACAGTTCAAGCGACAGTTTCCCTGGCGACCATGGCATGATGTTGATTATTTTTGCCGTATTCATGCTGCGTTACTTTACGCTCCGCTCATTTATTATTGCACTGGCGATCTTCGTGGTATTTATTCTGCCGCGTATCATGATTGGTGCACATTGGTTTAGCGATATCGCCGTAGGCTCCCTCAGCGTTGTGCTGGTTGGTCTAAGCTGGTGGCTACTCACGCCTGCATCAGATGCCTTATTGAACTTGTTAGACCGGCATTTGCCCGGCAAGTATCGTCCGCAATAATCCATCACTTCCCCCTGAATCCATATAATCGATTAAGGGGGATAAATCAGATATTGCATAAGTTCTCATTCAGATAATTCCTATACCATCTTGCCTTTCTTTTGACCTTTTCATCTCGTGCACATCTTTTTTAATAATCTTTAAATATTACATATTATTACAACAGCTTCTTATTCTTTAAAATGAACAAAAAGCCTCGCCAAACCTATTTCGATCCGGTAATCTTTCAACGTTTGTGCATAGATTCTGAGTTTTTGAGAATAATAGCGACAAAAGTGTGCTCCACCGCACAGATTTCATGTGTAAACATTGTCACATGTGGATCCTATTATTAGTCTCTTGAATGGCATTTATAGATAGCGACTCCGTCGTTAAGGACAAAAAGGAAAATCTTCTACAATGGTCAAGTCTCAACCGATTCTGAGATATATCTTGCGATTAGCACCTGCTATCGCCGCCGCAGTACTTCTGTCGGCATGTAGTGCAAACCATTCTTCATCTGATAGATACGCACAAACTGATACGCATGCAGTTAAAGACAAAGATGGTCTTTTACTTCAAGCTTCTCAGGATGAATTTGAAGCAATGGTTCGTAATGTGGATATTAAATCCAAAATTATGGATCAATACGCAACCTGGAAAGGTGTACGTTATCGCCTCGGTGGCGACAGTAAACGTGGCATTGATTGTTCAGCATTTGTTCAGCGTACTTTCCGTGAACAATTTGGTTTGGATCTGCCCCGCTCTACATCAGAACAACAAGATACTGGCCGCCAAATTCAGCGTACCAAGCTGCGTATCGGTGATTTAGTGCTGTTCCGTGCAGGTTCAACGGGTCGCCATGTCGGTATCTATTTAGGTAATGATCAATTCGTTCATGCTTCCACCAGCAGCGGTGTGACTATTTCAAGCCTGAATGATAGCTACTGGAAAGGCCGTTATCGTGAAGCTCGTCGAGTATTGACCAACCCGGCGCATAGCTAATCCAGACGCACAAACACCTGATTGTCCTAAATGCCAAATAAAACGCGACTTCGGTTGCGTTTTTTTATGCCCGCCTCCCTCTGCTTCTCCTTATCAGCACCTTCACAATATTCTGTAATCCGTTCTTGAAGCTGAATGATTATTGCGGTGATTTTGTGATCGGACGGATGTTTTATCCGACTCAGCTTGAAATGCATCACAAATCACTGTGGATCGAGATCTATAAAAAAACAAAAAATTAACATTAAGTTAATCTATTTGTATTCAATTCTTATTTTCTTCCCTAATATCTTGGATGTCCTGCGAAAGAGTCGTTCTCTTTCGCAATGCATTTATATACCTAAAATTATAGGCTGCACCGCAGCTAATCATCTGCGAAGTATCAGCAGAAGACATGCCACTTACAGACAGGTAAAAGGAAGAGACAATATGGTAGAGCAGGTAAAAGTTGAGGTCGCGAGCCCCGCAAAAGGGGAAGAGCATCTACGGCGTAATCTCACCAACCGTCATATTCAACTTATTGCTATCGGTGGTGCCATCGGTACCGGCCTGTTTATGGGATCCGGCAAAACAATCAGCCTTGCGGGCCCTTCGATCATTTTCGTCTACATGATCATCGGCTTTATGTTGTTCTTCGTGATGCGTGCGATGGGCGAGCTGCTGTTATCCAATCTTGAATATAAATCCTTTAGCGACTTTGCTGCTGATTTACTCGGCCCGTGGGCTGGATATTTTACTGGATGGACATACTGGTTCTGCTGGGTTGTCACTGGGATAGCCGACGTCGTTGCAATAACCGCCTACGCGCAGTTCTGGTTCCCTGGACTTTCTGATTGGGTCGCCTCGCTTGCCGTGGTGCTTTTGCTGTTAGGCCTGAATCTGGCAACGGTCAAAATGTTCGGCGAAATGGAATTCTGGTTTGCGATGATTAAAATCGTGGCCATCGTTGCACTGATTTTGATCGGGCTAGGTATGGTGTTAATGCACTTCGAATCACCAACCGGCAGCGTGGCTTCGTTTAGCAACCTTTGGAACGACGGTGGCTGGTTCCCGAAAGGCTTAAGTGGTTTCTTCGCGGGCTTCCAAATTGCGGTGTTCGCCTTTGTCGGTATTGAGCTGGTAGGGACCACGGCGGCAGAAACGAAAGATCCAGAAAAATCACTGCCACGAGCGATTAACTCGATTCCTATCCGCATCATTATGTTTTACGTATTTGCACTGATCATGATTATGTCAGTGACACCGTGGAGCTCTGTGGTTCCAGATAAAAGCCCGTTCGTTGAACTGTTCGTGTTAGCGGGTTTACCTGCCGCTGCCAGTATTATTAACTTCGTGGTGCTGACCTCTGCAGCCTCCTCAGCCAACAGCGGCGTTTTTTCAACCAGCCGTATGCTTTATGGCTTAGCGCAGGATGGCGTAGCGCCTAAGCGCTTTGCCCTGCTGTCTAAGCGCGCGGTTCCATCATCAGGTTTAACGTTCTCCTGCGTTTGTCTGCTGGGAGGCGTGGTACTTATTTACCTAATCCCTAACGTTGTTACCGTCTTCACGATGGTCACCACGGTATCAGCAATCTTGTTCATGTTTGTTTGGTCAATCATTCTGTGCTCATACATGGTTTACCGCAAACAGCGTCCTCACCTGCATGAAAAATCTATCTACAAAATGCCTTTTGGCAAGCTGATGTGCTGGGTGTGTCTTGCCTTCTTTGCGTTTGTCATCGTACTGCTCACGCTGGAAGCTGATACACGTCAGGCATTGATGGTGACGCCGATCTGGTTTGTTATTCTGGGACTGGGTTGGATGTTCATTCGCAAACGTCGCAGCACACAATAGATACAGGCTTCTCTGATAAAACAAAAACGGGCCATATGGCCCGTTTTTTATCTCTGATAAGTTGATATTTCTATCAAACTATTAAGATCTCAAATTAACACATACATTATTTACGGTTTTTGATCACATGGCGGACAGTGACCAAACCTACCGAAGTGATCCCACCTAAAATAAGTGCCAACAAGACAATCAGCGCCGTTTTAGGGCTGTCTTTTTTCACAGGCTCATTAGGCTTCATCATATATTTGTACGCGGTGAAATTGATATCCGCTAACTTTAGCTCGCGCAGTTTGCTGATAATCATCTTGCTATCTTGCAAACCGGAGTTCAACTGAGCCAGATCGGTAATCGATTTCTCAATTTCTAGCTTACGCTTTAAACCATCAGAACCCAACGCAATGGAGAAATCAGGGTCATCTTTAATCGCGGTGCCGTTACTATACAGTGGACGTTTCACGCCAGCCGCATCAGCAATAGACAATGCATAACCAAGACGGTTGATATTCACATCTTGCACATTTTTTAAACGAGCAAGAGCCATATCATATTTTGACTCTTCACTGCTCAGGCTAATATCGATCAAACGCTGGATCTTACCGGCGATAAATTTTTCCACCGAAGCGTTAACGACAGAGATATAACCTTCCAACGTTTTTTGCGCGTCTTCACTGCTATCAGCGGTAAATGACAGCTTATAGTAAGAATAAGCGGTATCAGCTGGAGTCTTACTCAATTCACTGCTGAAGGAAGCAAAAGACTTGGTCGCCAAACTGTCAAGTATCTGACGTTTAGCCAATTCATCATTCGCTGCCACTTTCTCGATAAGCCGCTTATAATAATCCGTTGTGACAAGGTATTCACGGCGTAAGATCTGAGAGTCATAGTCTCGTACGAAGAGGCTTAATAGATCTTTTTCGCTGACGTTAAAATCGATGCCCAGAATAGCCAACTGCGGCTTCAATTCGTCCAGTGATGTGAGCTCCTCACTTTGCGGAGCAACAACAACCGCATCACTCGTCCATTTTTGCGGCAAAATTTTAGCAATCCCATACCCGATTAAGCCAAAACAGAACGTTATAATTAAAATTGTTTTATATGATTTAATTGCAATAAGTAACCATTCAATCAAGTCAATTTCATCATCACGTGGGTATGGAGGCTGGAATTTGCGGTTTGAGCTGTCTAAAACAGCATCATTATTTTCATGATGTATAATAGTCATAATGTTACAAGCAAGTCACACTCTGTTATGCACTGTTGAATATGGGTACGGTAGAATTTTCCTGAAAAGGATACTGGATAACTTTTTTGATAGATACAACTTAAAGTGAGATCTTAAAAATAAAAATATAAGCTCAGTGAGAACAAAAAAAACAAATAAATCACCAGTAAAAATAGAACTAAAAGAATTAAACTCTAATTTAAAGAATTTTCTTAGCGTTTTATTTACATTAACCAGAACTTCCCCCGATTAAATTCGCATAAAAAAACGCCTATAAATAATTATCTAGAGTGACTACATTTATAATGTTGTGCTTGTAGGCTAATTCCTTTCACCCTATTTTTATGCACTGACAATATTCAAGCAGGCTTCTACCTGTAGCTTGAGACTTAGAGGTATTGGCAGCTCACCGCGAAGACAACGTTTCGTCCAGCGCACGGTTTCCTCTATGCTTTTTGCCTCGGCTAATTCGGGTTTATCCCCCTCTCCCATTTCGCGCGTCACTAGCGTACTCATTTCTCCCTCACGGCATAAATGCATCTGCGGGCAACGTAACGGGTTTGCATACGCCTCACCTTCCGTTCCATGCAATAGCAGCGCGGTCGATGAGGTTTGATTAAATAACCCCGCCATTCTCTGGATATATTCTGGGTGGGAAACGCTGGCAATGCGCAAAGCGTCACCGGCAAAAGGGTTAATCATCTTGATGAGAGTATGTGCGCTATTACGAACGCCCATTCGCCAACGTAATGACAGCACTTGATGCATTTCTGCCGCTAAATCTTCCACGCAGATAAAAACTGGTTTGCCGGTTTTCCAATCAATGCTTTGCACGTCGCGCGTCGGAGAAACACCCAGCTCTTGGAATATCTCAGCGCTAGTAACACGACCTGGATCTTGGCTAACACCATGCACCAAAACGGGAACACCTTCTCTGGCAAGTAACAAAGCCAGCAATGGTGTCAAGTTCGCTTGCTTGCGAGCGCCGTTATAACTTGGGATCACAATAGGCATTGGCATATCAGTAGGCAGCGCAAGGTTGGCGGAACGCTGCTGCATCGCTCGATAAAAACCAAGCATCTCCTGCTCGGATTCACCTTTGATACGCAACGCAATCAGGATACCGCCCAACTCCAGCTCAGGTATGCGGCCGGCCAGCATATCGCTAAACAACGTTTCAGCCAGTTCGGCGTTGATATCACGCGCGTGGTTCTTCCCCCGCCCTACTTCTTTAATAATTTGTGCATAATCCACGGCAACACCTCGTACTCATCTAATTTACATTTGCATCATATTAGGGATAGTACGTGGCATTATTTGCTCTGACAATTGTACTTAGCGCGAATCTCAGCCTCGACGGCGAGCACCACGCTTGCCACGCGAGCCACTTGCTGATTTTTTATCGCTCTTAGGCGCAGGAATTTTGGGCAGTTCGCCTTCCGGCATTGGGCGTTGTTCAATCGGAAAGACCGGCAATGCGCCTAGCAAACGTGCGCCATAGCTTTTGCTCAGTAGGCGACGATCATAAATAATAATCTCACCTTTACACTCATGGCTTCGGATCAAGCGACCTACCTGCTGGATAAGAGTGAACGACGCACCAGGCAAGCTCTGTACTTCGAACGGATAGCGTTTGAGCGTTTTCAGCCATTCGCCTTCGGTGAGGATCACAGGGCTATCGATGGGCGGGAAAGCAACTTTATGAATATGCACCTGAGTGAGCAATTCCCCTTTAAGATCTAACCCTTCGGCAAATGACTGTAGCCCCACCAAGGCGCTTTGCTGGCCTTTACGCACACGGCGACAGTGCTCTTCAACCAAGCGGTAACGCGGTTGGTCGCCTTGAACCAACAATCCCAAACGTAATGCCGGCACGAAGCTGAGGAACGTGTGCATCGCTCTCTGGCTGGCAAACAGCACCAACATGCCGGTATGCTTGCCACTTTCCCATTCATGACGGAAAAAATGTGCCATTTGGCGTAAATGCTCCGCTTCCTGTGCCATAGCAGGTTCAAGCGTCATTTGCGGGATCACCAAACGGCCTTGCTCTGGATGGTTAAACGGGGAATCCAACGCGACAAAACGATCTCCCGCTTTTTCATTTAATCCAGAGAGCTCGCTAATTCGGTTAAAACTATTCAGGGACCGCAGAGTAGCCGAAGTGACGATGGCATGTGGGATTTTTCGCCACAGCATTTTCTCAAGCTGATCGCAGACACGGATCCCAACACAGTGCATATAGATGTGCTGCACATTATCGAATACGTCACGCGTGAGCCATTTCGAAATCGGCGCATTGGAGGCCTTCTCCATTGCCGCCAAACGCCACAGTTTCGTCATCGCCTCTAAATAGCTGAAACTACGACTCATCTGCAAAATGGCTTTGTGCAATCGCATAATGTCGTGACTGCCGGTCTTTTCCTGCAAATCATTCATCATGAATTCAGCCAAGCCGCGCAGCCCGTCCGTCAATTTATATAAACGGACGGCAATATCGACCATCGGTTCAGGCAATACGCCCATCTCGAAACGATAGTTCGGCTCACTGCTACCGACGGGAAGCAGTGATGAGGCCATGCGGTCAAAATCCGTGGTTAACTGCCGCATCTCTTCACAATGGGCTTTGAGGCGCTCGCTATCCATCAGCTTCGGGCGATTCTTAGGGCTGTACTGCGCACCGCACTGCTCAATGTGGCGCGCGATCCCTTCCACCTGACTGTTAACAAAAATAGCGGTGATCTCGCCATCGATTTCTAACGCATCCCGCGCCACATCGGGTAAATGATGACCTTCATCCAGCACCAACAGCAAATCTTTGGCATTAGGGAGAACCGACTCATTTTCCAACGCAGCCATAACTAGCGCATGGTTTGCGACCACTACGTCAGCACTTTCGATTTCGCGACGAGCAATAAAGAAAGGACACTCGCGAAAATACATACAGTTGCGCGCTAAACAGTTGGCGCGATCGGTGCTTAGCTTCGCCCACAGAGCATCATCAATATTCTCATCAAGGTGATCGCGCAAGCCATCCCAACGATAGCCGCTAAGCTGCTTACTGATTTTTTCACATAGCGCTTTTTCTTCCGCGCTGCTGGGCTGTAAATCATCTTCAATAAACAGTTTCAGATCGCCCTGCATGCCTTCAGCACTCGTCATCGCGGCCAGATTACGCGGGCAGATATAGCGGCCACGGCCAAACGCCGCGGTAAACTTTAAATCGGGGATAATTTTGCGCAGCAGCGGAAGGTCTTTGCTGTAAATCTGATCCTGCAAAGCCACGTTGGCCGTGCTCACCACCAGAGGTTTCTCTTGATCGCGACTAATCGCAATCCCAGGGATCAGATACGACAGCGTTTTACCGACGCCCGTTGGCGCTTCAATGGCCAAATGGCGAGCATCATCACCGGCTAGCGTTTTCGCGACTTCCGCAATCATCGTGCGCTGCTGAGGACGTGGGATAAAATCAGGGATATGCTCAGAAAGGGCTTTATACCATTGAGTAATTTGATTTTTAGTTGCGGAAGAAAGCGCCATTGATACTCGATACAGAAAGAAACAGAGGTCTATTTTCTCATATTCACCATCAAAAATCAGCCTGATATTCTGTCATGCACGTGGAATAGCAGTTGATAATAATGTTTACATAAATAGATTAAAGCCAAGAAATATTAGGAGCATTCTTAACAAATAATATGATTTTGATTATAAATATTCAGCAGCGTAATTACGCTTTATTGAAGGGGCCTAACAGCACAAATAACTTAAAAATCGATGGATATTAAAATCAGGTCGAAAGCGCAGCAGCATTTTACCATAACGAATATTTATGCTTATGTAAACCCCAATTACGGCATTAATCTGAATTTAGGGGTTGTCTCATCATCTCATTATGTTAGGGTATTAAACGATTTCGCTCATAATATTTGGATTATTTGATTTAAATAATCTGTGAACTATTTCTCATTATATATAGGACACTCTATTATTGCATGACTATTAAAATAGAAATTAAGAACCTTTACAAAATATTCGGAGAGCATCCCGACCGCGCATTTAAACTTATTGAATCAGGTCTACATAAAGACCAAATATTTGAAAAAACAGGTCTGACCGTTGGCGTTAAAAATGCCAGTCTGGCCATTGAAGAAGGCGAGATATTTGTCATCATGGGACTCTCAGGTTCCGGCAAGTCCACCATGGTACGCCTTCTCAATCGTCTGATTAAACCGACCCGTGGACAAGTCATGATTGACGGCGAAGATATTGCACAGGTCTCAGAAGAGAAACTGCGTAATATTCGTCGTAGTAAAATCAGCATGGTTTTTCAATCATTTGCACTTATGCCACATTTGAACGTGCTCGATAACACCGCCTTTGGACTAGAGCTATCAGGTATGCCTCAGGCAGAGCGTCATCAGAAAGCACTAGATGCCTTGCGTCAGGTTGGATTAGAAAATCACGCTAACTCTTATCCCGATGAATTATCCGGGGGTATGCGTCAGCGCGTTGGTTTAGCACGCGCCATGGCAATTAATCCTGATATTCTATTAATGGATGAAGCATTCTCAGCATTAGACCCTTTAATTCGTACTGAAATGCAGGATGAATTAATTAGACTTCAGTCTCAGCAACAAAGAACCATTGTATTTATTTCACATGATTTAGATGAAGCAATGCGTATTGGTGACCGCATCGCCATTATGCAAGGTGGTGAGGTAATACAGGTTGGAACACCTGAAGAAATATTGAATAACCCGGCCAATGATTACGTTAAGACTTTCTTCAAAGGCGTTGATATTAGCCAAGTCTTTAGTGCAAAAGATATTGCTCGCCGTAGACATATTTCGTTGATTCGAAAAACGCCGGGATTCGGGCCTCGTGCTGCACTAAAATTATTGCAGGATGAAGATCATGATTATGGTTATGTGGTAGAACGAGGCCAAAAATATATTGGTATCGTTTCAGTAGAATCATTAAAACAAGCGCTCTCTCAAGGTCAGTCTTTAGATTCTGCCCTGCTGTCAGCTCCGGAAGCCGTTGATGCAGATACCTCGCTCAACGAATTAATTTCGCAGGTTGCCCAATCACCTTGTGGTGTTCCGGTGACGTCCGCTGACGGTATTTTTATCGGCATTATCAATAAAGGCACGCTATTACAAGCATTAGACAAAGAGGGCCCTAACCAATGAGTGACGCAACGAGTAATCCATGGGCAACAGAACCCGCAGAATCAGCCGCCAGCGCATCATCCGCATCGCAAGGCGCAGACGCATGGTCTTCATCACCGGCCACGACTGATGCCGCAAGTAACCATGCAGCCCAAGGCAGCGACTGGCTCAGCAGCGCCCCCGCTCCCGAGCCAGAGCACTTTAATCTGATGGATCCGTTCCATCATACCTGGGTGCCCTTCGACACGTGGGTCACGCATGGCATCGACTGGTTGGTCAGCCACGGCCGCCCTGTTTTTCAAGGCATTCGCATGCCGGTGGACTTCGTCCTCAGCGGATTTCAAAACATCTTGCTGGGCATGCCCGCACCTATCGCGATTTTGGTCTTCGCCTTAATTGCATGGCAATGCGCCGGTTTTGGTATGGGGGCTGCGACCCTGATTGGCCTCATCGCCATCGGTGCGATCGGCGCTTGGTCGCAGGCAATGGTGACGCTTGCATTGGTGCTGACATCACTGTTTTTCTGCATGCTCATCGGCCTGCCCTTAGGGATTTGGCTGGCACGCAGCAAAGGCGCGGCCCGTATAATTAGACCGTTACTGGATGCCATGCAAACCACGCCAGCGTTCGTCTATTTGGTGCCTATCGTGATGCTGTTTGGTATCGGTAATGTTCCGGGCGTCGTCGTCACCATTATCTTTGCGCTGCCGCCGATCGTACGTCTAACCAGCTTAGGCATTCAGCAGGTTCCGGCTGATTTGATTGAGGCCGCTGAGTCCTTCGGTTCAAGCCCGCGCCAGATGCTGTTTAAAGTGCAGCTACCGCTGGCAATGCCCACCATTATGGCCGGTGTTAACCAGACTCTGATGCTCGCGCTGTCAATGGTGGTTATCGCCTCGATGATTGCGGTGGGTGGTTTAGGCCAAATGGTACTGCGCGGTATCGGCCGACTCGATATGGGTCTGGCTTCCATTGGTGGGGTAGGTATCGTAATTCTGGCGATTATTCTCGACCGTTTAACCCAGTCCGTTGGCCGCGATCGTCGCAGCCGTGGTACGCAGGGTTGGTACATGACTGGCCCTATTGGCTTGGTCGCACGTATTTTTGTTAAGCGCGGTTAAAACTTCTTAGCCTCCCTCTTGCCGGGGGAGGCGCATATCGAACTTCTATTCGGTTTTTTTCATCGTCTGAGAAGAGCGCGGATAGCCCTATTTCCCATCTATACCCTGCATCGCTGGCACTACGCCAAAAATAACAGGGATAAAACAAACAGGAATATTCATGACATCACAAACAAAACAACATAACCAAACTCAACAACGAATCGCCTCTATGCTTGCCGTCACTGCTTTGGCGTTCGGCACCCTTTCCATCTCCTTCTCCACTCAGGCAGCAGAATTGCCGGGCAAAGGCGTGTCTGTACAGCCAATTCAGAGCAGTATTGCCGAAGAGACTTTCCAGACCCAACTGGTGAGCAAGGCTTTAGCAAAACTTGGCTATGACGTTCAGCCAACCAAAGAAGTGGATTACAACGTGGCGTACACCTCCGTTGCCGCCGGTGATGCCACCTTCCTTGCAGTAAATTGGGATCAGCTTCACTCTGATATGTACAACGGCGCAGGCGGTGATAAAAAATTCTATCGTGAAGGCCAGTACGTAACGGGAGCGGCGCAGGGATATTTGATCGATAAGAAAACCGCCGATCAGTATCACATCACCAATATTGAGCAGTTGAAAGATCCCAAAATTGCCAAGCTGTTTGATACTAACAACGACGGTAAAGCCGATCTAGCCGGTTGTACGCCGGGCTGGGGATGTGAAGCTTCGATCAACTATCAGCTCAAAGCCTATGGTTTGAATGATACGGTTGAACATAATCAAGGCAACTATTCAGCGCTGATTGCTGACACCATGACCCGCTTTAAAGAAGGCAAGCCGGTGTTTTACTACACATGGACGCCGTATTGGGTCAGTGACGTTCTCAAACCGGGACGTGATGTTGTTTGGCTACAGGTGCCGTTCTCAGCCTTACCGGGCAGCCTGAAAGATGTTGATACCAAGCTGCCAAACGGCGCTAACTACGGTTTCCCTGTTAACAACATGCAGATCGTAGCTAACAAAACCTTCGCCGAGAAAAACCCCGCGGCGGCAAAACTGTTTGCTGAAATGAAATTGCCAATTGCTGACGTCAATGCGCAAAACCTGCGTATGCATCAGGGTGAAAACTCAGAAGCGGATATTGAACGCCATGTAAACGGATGGATTAAAGCCCATCAGGCCACATTTGATGGTTGGATCGATGCCGCGAAGCAGGCTGCAAATAAGTCATAACGTTAAACCATAACGAATAGTTATCCCCCCTTCCGGGGGGATAACAAAAATCACTTTCTTAACACCATACCGATCAAGTCTTTCAGCTCATCAAGCTGTTTCGCCAGTTCAATATTAAGCCAAACATAACCATAGATGGGTGCTTCAATATTTTCAGCTGCTTTGGCGTTTTCCATTAAAGCTTTAAGCTCACCGGATACAGCGACCATTTCAGGTAGATCGCTCAAATTCTCTTCAATACTTCCACTAAGCAGCGCACTGGAAAGCGCATTCAGCGTATTAACCGACAGTTTCTGAAATTCACGCAGTTTTATCGCATTCAGCATGATGAAATGGCTTTCACGGGTTGCCCAATAGGCATCCGTTAAAAGCTCAAGCGTGGACACCAAATTACGACTCATCACCTGAATGGCATCAAATACATCTTTATCGATGCGAGTTTCGCGCACACACGGTGAAATCAGCGTGCGTATTTTGACGAGTTCATTCAGGATTTGCTGGTGCTTATTGGTTAAATGAGGCCGTTCAAGCACATTCGGAGAAATATGCGCGCTGTAAAAGCTGCTCATGTTTTTAAGCTCTTTGCTCATCATTAGCCGCCAGTGAACAAACGCTTTTTGGGTGAATATCGACGTAAAAAGCAGGGCTAATAACGAACCAATAATCACATCGCCGCTTCGCCACAAGGCGGTGTTCATATCACCGGGGCCTGCACCGCAAACCACGGCCAGAGTAATCCCGATCAAAAGCCCCATATAAGGCCGTTTGCCTAATGCCAGCACGCCGCACACAAACATAACGACCGCACACCACACCAACATCAGCGGCATGGAAAAGACTTCAAGATAGAGTGCAACCAACCCCGATGCCGCACCAAAAACCGTCCCCATAATGCGCTGCAGCGCGCGGGTAATTACGTTTCCCCAAAACGAAATCGGCCCCATCACCACCACCATCGTGATCAGCGGCCACGTGGCTTCGGGTACATGCAATAAGCGAATCGCCAAGAAGGTGATGACAAACGCAATCGCCATACGGATACCGTGGATGGCTTTGTAATGACCGTAAATCACATGTTCGAGGGGAGAAATTGCTCTATTGAGACGCACAGGGAATACCTTAAGGATAACAACGCATGAAAATACCTATCTTTGCTAAGTGTACTCAATATCGTAAAAAAAATTAAACAACAAACGCCGTTTAGCCAAACCAGATAAATAATTAATGCGATGTTTCCCGCGTGTTTTGTCCCAGCCTTTGGGTTTCGTCAATTTCGCGGTTACACTAGTCGCTACTTTGTTTTCTGATAAGAGATGTTATTTTGAGCAAGGCCGCGCCCACGTTCCTCATCCACGACTACGAAACCTTTGGTCAACATCCGGCATTAGATCGCCCTGCCCAGTTTGCTGGCGTCCGGACAGACGCTGATTTCAATATCATTGAAGAACCTTTAGTGATCTATTGTCGCCCTGCCGACGATTATCTTCCTCAGCCAGAAGCCGTCATGATCACGGGCATTACACCTCAGGTTGCATTGGAGCGTGGCGTTAGCGAGGCCGAGTTTGCACGGCAAATAAACCAAATGTTCAGCGTGCCCGGCACCTGCATTATGGGCTACAACAACATTCGTTTTGATGATGAAGTCAGCCGGAATATCTTTTATCGCAACTTTTATGACCCATACGGATACAGCTGGCAAAACGGCAATTCGCGCTGGGATTTGCTCGATGTTTTACGCACCTGCTACGCGCTACGCCCAGAAGGGATCAGCTGGCCGGAAAACGATGAAGGTTTACCGAGTTTTAAGCTAGAGCATTTGTCAAAAGCCAACGGCATCGAGCATGAAAATGCCCATGACGCGATGGCCGACGTTTACGCCACCATCGCGCTGGCCAAGTTGGTTAAACAAGCACAGCCCAAGCTGTTTGATTACTTGTTCCAACTGAGAAATAAACACAAAGTTTCAGCGCTGATTGATATCGCCAACATGAAGCCTCTGGTGCATATTTCCGGTATGTTTGGCGCTCTGCGCGGCAATACCAGTTTAGTCGCGCCGCTGGCATGGCATCCTGACAATAAAAACGCGGTGATCATGTGCGATCTGGCTGGAGATATGTCTCCGCTGCTGGATCTGAACACCGATGCCCTGCGCGAACGGCTCTACACGCGCCGCAGCGAACTTGGCGCAGCGTCTCCTGTTCCTCTCAAACTTGTGCATATCAATAAATGTCCAGTGCTGGCACCAGACCAAACGCTGCGTCCTGAAAATGCCGAACGATTAGGGATCGATCGCCAACATTGCATGGATAATTTACAGCTCTTGCGTAGCCATCCTGAGCTGCGAGACAAAATCGTTGCAGTATTCGCAGAAGCCGAGCCCTTCAAAGCATCAGAAGACGTTGACGCCCAGCTGTACGATGGCTTCTTTAGCGATGCCGATCGAACGGCAATGCAAATTATTAGAGAAACCCTGCCACAGAACCTTCCGGCACTTGATCTTACGTTTAACGATAAACGCGTTCTACCTTTGCTGTTCCGCTATCGCGCACGCAATTTCCCCGCTACGCTTACCGACGATGAACAACGCCGCTGGCAATTACATCGCCAAGCAGCGCTAACGCCTGAACGTGTTCAAACCTATATTCATCAGTTGGAAGAGCTGTATAACCGCCACGAAGATAATCCAGAGAAGCTGGCCCAGCTTAAAGAACTGTATGAATATGCAAAGCAGTTAGTGGGTTAATATTCATAAGATTTATCATTGGGGGTGAGCTACATCACCCTCGGTTTTCTTACCAACGGTTAAAGTAGGTAGCGAAGACGTATTTTCTTTATTTTACAAGATACATACCCCAATAATTCAAGTTGCATTGAGGTGGTCAGTCAGTGCTTAGCATGAGTAAGTGCGGCCAACAGAATGCAGCTTGCAATATGACAGGTATCGATTTTATACAAAACAGGTCGTAAATATGTGGCTGAAAAACGGGCCAGTCTTGGCCGTTCTCGCGTTTATTTTGTGGGGCATTACACCGCTATTTTATAAAATGCTGCCAGATGCCAACGTGTTAGAGTTACTGGCGCAACGCCTGTTTTGGTCTATTCCTTTGCTGCTTCTGCTGCGTCTGTTATTTAAAAACAGAACGACGTGGCAACAGGTTTGGCAAGATAAACGCTCTCTATTTTGTTGCCTGTTAGGCGGCCTGATCATGAGCGTCTCGTGGACAACGTTTATCTACGCACTCACCCACAATCTGGTGCTTGATGCCAGCCTTGGCTATTTCACTAATCCACTGTTTTCTATCGCATTAGGCGTTATTTTTCTACACGATAAGCTCAGCCGTTTTCAACGCATCGCCGTGGTGCTCGCCATCACAGGTTTGGTCTATCAGATCATTTTGCTAGGCCATGTTCCTCTTCTCGCTTTGGCGATGGGCAGCACGTTTGCATTCTATGGGCTAGTACGTAAATTTATTCGCTACGACATCATGACCGCACTCACGTTAGAAACGCTGTGGATGTTGCCGTTGGCGATTGCAATCACCCTGTGGCTGCATGCCACCGGCGGCAGTATTCTGGCGGGTTCTGGCACTAAGACCTATATTCTGTATGCCCTAACGGCACCGGTCACCTTCGCGCCTCTGCTGCTGTTCGCCGCAGCCATTAAACGCACTTCGCTGACGGTCATTGGCCTTGCGCAGTACGTTGAACCATCTCTCCAATTCTTACTGGCGGTGCTTGCCTTCGGTGAGCCGATCAATATGCCGAAGATGATTAGCTTCTCTCTCATCTGGTTGGGGTTGGCATTTTGCATCTATGAATTATTCCAGCAGCACTGGCGCTATCGCCATTTGGCTACTGATATGGTACGCGGTAAAAGAAACCATCCGGGGCATTAAGTCGCTTAACTCACTGATACGGTTAAGCGACCACGGGTTGTTTTAAGGCGCGGTTTTTTAACCTGAATATTAATTTGCCCGCCCAAGCACATCAGGCATGACAGCATCTTAAATTCGCTAATACCGCGAAACTGCCCACGCAGCAAATTAGACAATTTTGGCTGAGTCATCCCCAGCATCACAGCGGCTTCGGTTTGTGAAAGACCGCGTTCCTGTAGCAGCTCAGCAATAATAGCCGCCAACTGTGCCTTTACCTGCATCTCTTCGGCGTTAGCGTACTGAAGATCTTCATAGACGCTATCGCCACCGGCTTCGATTTCTAGGTTATTTTTCATAGTGATTTTCCTTTGCATGTTGTTGAGCCGCTTTTAAACGTTCTTTGACCTTTTCCATATCGGTCTGCGGTGTCGAAATCCCAGAAGATGACTTCTTTTGAAACGCATGCAACACATAAACCGCATGTTTGAATTGAACACAATAAACCGCGCGATACGTTCCACATCCATCATCATCAACGATCTCTAATATCCCCGCGCCATGAAAACCCTTTAATGGTTTCGCCTGCGGGTGCTTTCGCCCAATTTGGGCAAGATACAATGCATAGCCCATCGTATCTTTCACCTCATCAGGCAATTGCTGCAGATCTTTTTTACATCCCGCAATCCAAAAAATGGGTCTGCGATAAAGCCTTGCCATTTGCTCAATTATATCCATTTAGGTATAAAACTCCATGTTATTTTTGCTGTTTAAATGACCTTTTTATTGAGGAGGGAAACTAGCATGGCGATAAGGAGATATCAGAGCATAAGCAAAGGATTGGAAAGAGCTTCGCAAAAAATTCGGGGAGCTTTCGCTCCCCGACATAACAGTTGAGATCGTTATTCCGCCTGCGGCTGGCTTTCGAACTGCGGCGGTGGTTTACGGAAGCGACGGGTGAGGAACACCAGATAACCAAATCCAAGAGCAGCCCAAATTAACCCCATGGTTAGCGAGCTTTTCTCCAGATTCAGCCACAGCACAGCAACCGTAAGTGCGCCAATCATCGGCAAAATCAGGAAGTGGAAACGATCCTTCCAGGTTTTATTGCGCCCTTCACGAACATAGAAGTGACTAATCACCGAGATATTCACAAACGTGAATGCTACCAGCGCACCAAAGTTTATCAGCGCGGTCGCCGTCACCAGATCAAACGAGATAGCCGATAGAGCAACCATCCCCACCATCACCACATTCAGCGCTGGCGTACGCCATTTTGGATGCACGTAACCAAAGATCTTTTCAGGGAACACGTTGTCGCGCCCCATAACATACAGCAAGCGCGAAACACTCGCGTGCGATGCCAAACCCGAGGCCAGCGTATTCACAAACGTGGTGCACAGGAAGATTGACTGGAACAGTTTTCCACCCACGTAAAGAGCTATTTCTGGCAGCGCCTCATCCGGCTGTTTAAACCTTGAGATATCAGGGAAAAACAGCTGAATAAAGAACGATACCGAGATAAAGATAATGCCACCGTACAATGCTGTCAGGAATATCGCCCGCGGGATCGTTTTCGCGGCATCCTTGGTTTCTTCAGACAGCGTCGTTACCGCATCAAAACCGAGGAATGAGAAGCACACGATGGTAGCGCCGGTGATAATCGGCAGCAAATGCGCATTCTCGCTGACAAATGGCTGGAGGCTCCATACTTTGCCAACCCCCTCGCCTTTATGCAGACCTTGCACAACTAAAAAGATAAACACTACGATGATTGAGATCTGCACCAAAACAAAAACGGTATTGAAATTGGCTACCAGACTCACGCTTTTCAAGTTTGCCGCGGTCATGATAGCAACAAAACCGACCACCCAAATCCACTGGGGAACCTCTGGGAACATCGCCGTGAGATAGATTTTCGCCAACAGCACGTTAATCATCGGCAGGAAAAGATAGTCCAGCAACGATGACCACCCCACCAAAAAGCCCACGTGTGGATTAATGGCTTTTTGTGCGTAGGTATACGCCGAACCCGCGGTCGGGAACTGACGCACCAGTTTGCCATAGCTGATCGCCGTAAATAATACGCCGGCCAAAGCAAAAAGATACGACATCGGCACATGCCCATTGCTGATACCCGACACAATGCCAAAGGTATCAAACACGGTCATCGGTGTCAGATAAGCCAAGCCCATCATGACAATCTGCCAAAGCTTTAATGATTTGCGTAATTGGGGCTTGCCCGCTTCATGCGCGGCAGCCTGAGCAACAGGAGGTGTGCTAATCGCCATGACGGTTTCCCCCTTTGTCCTCTGCTGGTAACAAATTAACGTCATTCAGAGAGGCCGCGGGGAAACGTCGTATTAGGCGGCGGGATAATCGACTACAGATATAGGTTTGTTCATTCAGTAAAGCGCCAGTAAAGCAGTGAGCTGGCCCGTATTCGCTGCGGCTCAGGCGTTCGCCCAAGCGCGGCGGATAAACATAAACATGCACCATCATTATATCCTCTAGACGTATCCCGATACGTCATCATAGTAAACCGCTACCGCCTGAACGCTCCGTGGTCCGGTAGTGGAAAACAGCCGCGAGAACTACTTTTGCTCTGGCTATTGCACGAATCTTCCGACCGCGCTCTGTATTTGGAACCTGTGCCGTACAAGCATGGACAGGCTCATCGTTTGTTCACCTGCGCAGACCCAAAGTCGTTACGCCATAGTGATAAAAAAAAGATAACCGGCAGTAAACTACCGGTTATCTTTATGTCATGCATTTTGCACTGTTTTTGTCACAACAGAAAGTGCTGAAGCCAACTTTTCCATACCTTCTTTTATAACTTCTTTTTCGGCCGTTAACGGTGCTAAGAATCGAATGACATTACCGCGCACGCCGCAGGAGAGCAGAATCAGCCCTTGTTTACCGGCCTCTTTCACTAACGCAGAAGTGATGGCTTTATTTGGCTTGGCTGCATCGCGATTTTCCACCAGCTCCATCGCCACCATCGCACCAACGGCACGAATATCGCCGATGCAATCAAAGCGTTCTGCCAACGCATGTAACTCGGTCGTAATCTGTTCGCCAACCTGCTGGGCTTTTTGGTTCAGTTGTTCTTCTTTAATCAAATCTGTGACTGCCAGCGCCGCGGCGATAGCCACCGGAGAACCTGCGTAAGTGCCGCCTAAGCCACCCGGCAGCGCTTTTTCCATCAGGCGTTTTTTACCCACCAGCGCAGACAGCGGGAAACCGCCCGCCAAGCTTTTCGCCATGGTGATCAGATCGGGTTCAACACCGGTATGTTCGATAGCAAAGGTTTTACCCGTACGGCAGAAGCCGCTCTGGATTTCATCCGCAATTAAAACAATGCCGTGCTGATCGCAAATTTCACGTAACGATTTCAAGAAACCAGCAGGAGCGGCATAGAAACCACCTTCGCCCTGTACCGGTTCAATAATGATTGCGGCGACTTCGCTCGGCGCAATGTCCGCTGCAAAAATGGAATCAAGCGCATCTAACGCGTGCTGCTCCGTGATGCCAAGGTAGGAAGACGGATATGGCGCATGATAAATGCCGGATGGGAACGGGCCGTATCCTTGTTTATACGGAGCCACTTTACCCGTCAACGCCATCCCCATCAGGGTACGGCCGTGGAAACCACCACGGAATGCAATCACACCGCTGCGCCCTGTTGCGATACGAGCCACTTTCACGGCGTTTTCAACCGCTTCAGCACCGGTGGTAAGCAACAGCGTCTGCGTGGCTTCTTTAATTGGCACCAGCGCATTCAGACGCTCTGCCAGTTCAACGTATTCAGGATATGGCGTAACTTGGAAACACGGATGTGTGAAGCGCGTCAGCTGTTCTTGAACGGCCGCGATCACTTTTGGATGGTTATGACCGGTATTCAGCACGGCGATCCCTGCTGCAAAGTCGATATAACGATTGCCTTCAATGTCCCACAGCTCTGCATTGCGCGCTTTATGAATGAACGCTGGCAGCAATGTTGAAACTCCGCCCGCCACCGCCTCTTCACGACGCTTCTGCCATGACTGGTTGGAGGCATTCCCGGACAGATTTTGATTCTCAGACATGATGTACTCCGTAATTGAATTTGAATTTCAAATTTCGAACCCCCACCCTGTGCGTTTCCTTCCCTGACAAAAGAAGAATGAGGATGGAGTTACAACATTTTTCCGGCCAATACCCAAAAGATTTCAGATTGTAGAAAGGCGGCAACCGAATGAATCCCCAGGAGCTTACTCTAGTAAGTGACTGGGGTGATTGAAGGCAGCTAACGCATCTACAATTTGAAAGATAAAGGGTATTAGGCGTTCTTCAACATCCAGTCGATCTCAGTGTCAGTCACCATGCGTTCAAACTGAATAAGCTCATCGGTTTTACAGGCGTGGTAAACGTGGCTGAAACGCTCTCCAAGCAGCGAGCGCAGCGCTTGCTGTTCTTCAAATTCATACAAAGCATCACTTTGGCGAATTGGGAATGGCAGGCCGTCTTGCTCAATACCGTTACCGGTGATAGGTTCTGCCAGCGTAAGTGTGTTATCCAACCCGTGCAGAATGCCCGCAAGCACCGTCGCCATCACCAGATACGGGTTGGCATCAGCGCCAGCAACGCGATATTCAACACGATGGCTATCGCGGTCACCACACGGAATGCGCAGTGCGACGGTGCGGTTATTGTGGCCCCAAGATGCCTGAGTCGGTACATACATGCCCGGCTGGAAGCGGCGGAACGCATTGACGTTAGGTGCCAGCAGCGCCATAGATGCTGGCATCAGTTCCATCATGCCCGCGAGTGCTTTCTTCAATAATGCCGAATCTTCACCATCGTCATCAGCAAAAACGTTTTGGCCTTTACTATCAAGCATACTGATATGGATATGCATACCGCTGCCCGCATACTCTTCATAAGGCTTTGCCATAAAGGTGGCGTGCATGTCGTGATTCTCGGCCACCATGCGTACCAGTCTCTTTAACGAGAGCGCGTGGTCGCAGGCCAGTAAGACGTTATCAGTGTGGTTCAGGTTAACTTCGAATTGTCCTGGAGACGCTTCGGCTACCGCACCATCGGCGGGGATTTGTTGTAGCTTCGCCAGTTCATCAATATCGCTTAACACGTCGGCAAAGTGATTCAGGTTATCAACGGAATATACCTGACTTTGGGTATTACGCTCCTGAGTCCCTGGCGCGCATGGCGGCTGTAGATACCCTTCGGCGTCGCGTTGTCGATCGATGAGATAGAACTCCAGCTCTACCGCTACCACGGGGAATAATCCACGCTGGCGTAGCTGCTGCCAGACATTATTCAGCACGTTACGTGGCTCAACGTCAAAGGGAGTACCATCTTCATCCAGCATGGTCAGTAGAACCTGACCGATAAATTCTGGGTCAGCCGCCGATGGCGTTAACGATCCCAGCACCGGAATACAGGTGCGATCGGGCTCTCCGAGCTCTTGGCCTAATCCGGCCTCTTCAACCACGTTGCCCAAAATATCCATCGCAAACACCGACGCGGGGAAATAGCAGCCTTTCTCAAGCTTTTTCAGCCCAGCAACAGGAATACGCTTTCCACGGAAGCAACCATTAAGGTCGGTAAGGAGTACATCGACGTGCTGCGTGGAGGGATAGCGTTCCAAGTAATTTTTTACTTCGCGTTGGAACGCGCTACTTCGTCTCTCTTCACTGTGCTGAACAAAGTTTTCAACTTCTACGATATTGGTTTGCATGATTCACCCGCCATTGATTGAAGACCGTGGATCTGACCGTTTGGACTGCTCGATATAATGTCCACAATTGAAATGTAGATGCAAACAAAATGTTTCGCAAGTGTTGCAATTAGTTTGAATATTACGCTTACCACTGCTAGATTGAGAAAATATTGAACGGAAAAGCGCTGTATGGAAGCAATGTGTTCATAATTTAGACCAAGCGGAGAGGGTGGTATGGGCAATATATTTAACAGGCCGGTGATTGGCGTTGTCATGTGTAGGAACAGGGTGCACGGGCACCTAACGCAGACCTTGCAAGAAAAGTACCTAAATGCCGTATTGAACGCGGGCGGACTTCCGGTGGCCTTGCCACACGCACTGTCTGAACCTGAATTGTTGGAATCGCTTCTCCCCCATCTGGACGGCATTATGCTGCCGGGCAGCCCAAGCAATGTGCAGCCGCACCTATATGGTGAAAACGGCGATGAGCCTGACGCCGATCCTGGGCGTGATAGTTTGAGTATGGCGCTGATTAGCCTCGCACTCGAAAGGCGCATTCCCCTTTTCGCCATCTGCCGTGGGTTACAGGAAATGGTGGTGGCAACCGGTGGCACGCTGTATCGCCGCCTCTATGAACAGCCGGAGTTACTGGAGCACCGTGAAGATCCAGAGCTTCCGCTGGAGCAACAATATGCCCCCTCTCATGAAGTGCTGGTACAGGCAGGGGGTTTGCTTTCACAATTAGTACCGGGTTGCAACAAGTTCTGGGTTAACTCATTGCATGGTCAAGGTGCCAAAACGCTAGGGCCACGGCTACGCATTGAAGCCAAGGCATCTGATGGTTTAGTAGAAGCCGTTAGCGTTCACGATCACCCATTCGCCTTGGGCGTGCAGTGGCATCCTGAATGGAATAGCGATGAATACGCCCTATCCCGCTTGTTGTTTGAAGGTTTTATCACCGCTTGTCAGAAAGCCAGTGCTGAAAAAAACAGCCAGCCTGATAAGAACTATCAATAAGGAAATATGCATATGAGCGATGTCAGCTTGGCGCCAGGAAAACGCCTGTCACATATCCGTCAACAATTGGGATTGTCACAGCGCAGGGCAGCTGAACTGTCTGGATTAACGCACAGTGCTATTAGCACCATCGAACAAGATAAAGTCAGCCCAGCGATTAGCACCTTGCAAAAACTGCTCAAGGTCTATGGGTTGTCACTGTCGGAGTTTTTTGCCGAACAGGAAAAACCAGATGAACCACAGGTTGTGATTAACGCCGAAGACTTGATCGAAATTGGCAGCCAAGGGGTTTCCATGAAGCTCATTCATAACGGTAACCCAAACCGCACGCTGGCCATGATGATTGAAACTTATGAGCCCGGCACCACAACCGGTGAACGCATCAAACATCAGGGTGAAGAGATCGGCACTCTGCTGGAAGGGGAAGTGATGCTGACGATCAACGGTCAGATTTATCACCTAGAAGCCGGACAAAGTTATGCCATTAACACCGGCATTCCACATAGCTTCAGCAATACGTCGGCGCGTATATGTCGAATTATCAGCGCCCATACACCCACAACATTCTGACGCCTATGTCGAGATATAGATAAAACCCGACGCCGTTGGCATTGCCGTTCACGCTCTGCAATGCCATGTCGAAGGGAATTAAGGGGAACGCATGGACTTTCACGATTTGCAGTACTGGCAGCAACGGGCTCGCGCCCTAGAGATTGAGAACCGACTGTTTATTAATGGCCGTTATCAGCAGGCCGCCGATGGGGCACAGTTTGCCGTGGAAGATCCGGCGGGTCAGCGTGAGCTGGTTCGCGTCGCTCAGGGAGATGAGCATGATGTGAATCAAGCCGTTAGCGCTGCGCGCGAAGTTTTTGAACGTGGAGACTGGTCGCAATCCCCGCCGGCAAAACGCAAAGCAACGCTGATGAAGCTGGCTGATTTAATGGAACAGCATCACGAGGAGCTGGCGCTGCTGGAAACACTGGACACCGGCAAGCCTATTCGCCACAGCCTACGTGATGATATTCCTGGCGCCATTCGCTCTCTGCGTTGGTATGCCGAAGCCATTGATAAAGTGTATGGCGAAATTGCCCCAACGGCTCAAGATGTCCTTGCGTTAATCGAACGTGAACCCGTTGGCGTTGTCGCCGCCATCGTTCCTTGGAACTTCCCGCTGCTGTTAGCCTGCTGGAAACTCGGCCCCGCCTTAGCCGCGGGTAACAGCGTTATTTTAAAACCGTCGGAGAAATCCCCGTTAACCGCCTTACGCATCGCGGGTTTAGCCAAAGAGGCGGGTTTGCCAGACGGCGTACTCAGCGTGATCGCAGGCTTTGGCCAAGGCGCAGGGCAGGCTCTCTCCCGCCATCCTGACGTCGACGTACTGACATTTACCGGATCCACGCGCACCGCCAAACAGCTGTTGAAAGACGCGGGTGATTCCAATATGAAGCGCGTTTGGCTCGAAGCCGGCGGCAAAAGCGCCAATATTGTTTTTGCTGATTGTCCCGATCTGCAAAAAGCTGCAGCTAATGCGGCAGCCGGTATTTTCTACAACCAAGGCCAAGTGTGTATCGCAGGCACGCGTCTGCTGGTGGAAGAAAGTATTAAAGACGAATTCCTCACTATTTTGCGCGAACAGGCTCAGGCCTTCAGACCGGGTAACCCACTCGATCCTGAAACCGTGATGGGCACACTTATCGATGCAGACCATTGTGAAAAAGTGAATGAATACATCGCGGCCGGACTGGCTGAAGGTGCGAACCTCTATCTCGATGGTCGCGATCACCCGCAGGGTGAGCATGGTAGCTATCTCGGCCCCACCATTTTTACCGAAGTGCGCAACTCAATGCGCATTGCGCGTGAAGAAATCTTTGGCCCAGTGCTTGCTGTCACCACCTTCACCACCGAACAGGAAGCGCTCACGCTGGCAAACGACAGTGATTATGGCCTAGGTGCAGCTATCTGGACTCGTGATTTGTCTAAAGCTCATCGTATGTCGCGCCGCCTGAAAGCAGGTTCGGTATTCGTTAATAACTACAACGATGGCGATATGACCGTGCCCTTTGGTGGCTATAAGCAGAGCGGAAACGGTCGCGATAAATCACTGCACGCCCTAGAAAAATTCACCGAATTAAAAACTATCTGGATCTCGCTGGAGTAAATATCATGACTGAACATGTAAATAGCTATTATGCCGCCAGCGCGAATCCACACGCGCCTTATCCGCAGCTAACCGAATCGGTTCAATGTGATGTGTGTATCGTCGGCGGTGGTTATACCGGCCTTTCTTCCGCACTGCACCTCGTTGAAGCCGGATATGACGTTGTTTTATTAGAATCAGCTCGCATTGGCTTTGGTGCCAGCGGACGTAACGGTGGCCAGTTGGTCAACTCCTACAGCCGCGATATTGACGTAATTGAACAGCGCTACGGCATGGACACCGCCAAAATGCTGGGCAGCATGATGTTTGAAGGTGCCGAAATTATTCGCCAACGTATCAAACGCTACGCCATCGACTGTGATTACAAGCCCGGCGGCATTTTCGTTGCGCTCAACAACAAGCAATACCACACGCTCATTGAACAAAAAGCCCACTGGGAACGCTATGGCAATACCCAACTTGAGCTTTTAGATTCAGATCGCGTGCGTGAAGAGATCGCCTCCGATCGCTACGTAGGGGGATTATTGGATCACAGCGGTGGTCATATTCACCCTCTCAATTTAGCGCTGGGTGAAGCAGAAGCGATCCGCATGCAAGGTGGACGCATCTTCGAGCAATCTCCGGTCGTCAAAATTAAGCATGGCACGCCTGCCACGGTGATCACTGAAAAAGGTCAAGTACAGGCGAAATATGTCATTGTGGCGGGGAATGCCTATCTGGGAAATAAAGTTGAACCGGAACTAGCGCGCCGTAGCATGCCATGTGGCACTCAAATCGTGACCACTGAGCCTCTGCAAGCCGACGTCGCTGCCTCATTAATTCCGAAAGATTACTGTGTGGAAGACTGTAACTATCTTTTAGACTACTACCGTGTCACCGGTGATAACCGTTTACTGTATGGCGGCGGCGTGGTTTATGGTGCACGTGACCCAGACGATATTGATAATCTCATCGTGCCAAAAATGCTAAAAACTTTCCCACAGTTAAAAGGCGTGAAAATTGATTATCGCTGGACAGGCAACTTCCTGCTGACCTTATCGCGCATGCCGCAGTTTGGTCGACTGGAGAATAACATTTACTACATGCAAGGCTACAGTGGACATGGCGTGACCTGTACCCATCTGGCTGGGAAGCTGATTTCAGAGGTGCTGCGTGGTGACGCTGAGCGCTTTGATGCCTTTGCTAAACTTCCTCACCTTCCATTCTTTGGCGGACGAAATTTACAAATTCCATTCACCGCCATCGGCGCCGCCTATTATACAATCCGTGATCGGTTAGGCGTGTAATTATTTCATTACCCACACAAATACAAGAGTCTTATAGGCTCTTGTATTTCCCCATTAAACTTATTTCATCATCATTAATATCGCCCCTAAAACGTCTAAACTATTTCCCTCACAGTTTTCTTTAACCTTCATTTCATTTGTTTATTTAAACACTTTTATTACAACCTGATACTATTAAAATGTAAATAATGAAAATAGCGCTGGCATTTAAGCGCTTAAAAAAACAAAATATAAAACTGCATTTATATACTTAAAAGAGAGGAATATTATGCAGTTAATATATAATTATGATGAATATTACAAATGGATTGTCGGCTCTTTTTTTTATGATTTTGACGCTAACTCAGAACCTTTAGTCGATGAAAGTGAATTACTTGATTTTGCTAGTAAATCCCAGCCAAAAAACTACCCGTGTTTGGTTTACATCGCGGTGAATAGCCCATTAGAGCCTTTCCCCTCCATAAAGTTTATCTATACAAAGCAGCTCCACGCATGGTCTGAACAAGCCAGACTCGTTGCCGAGCACCCATAAGCCACATAGAAAACAATGGTAATGGATTGCCATTGAATTTCTTAAAAATGCTTATTTTTCCCTTCAGTATTTTCTTTACGATTTCTGGTTTATGGTAGTCATTGATCGCTAAACAAGTCATTAATTATAAATAACTCGCTGAATTTATTGTTTAGACTACCCGACACTGTTTTTTCTAATACAATCAGTAGCTATCGTTCATTTCCTTTACCATGCGTAAACTACATAGAGTAAGACATCAATATATGAGGCTGAAAGGATTCCCACCACTAATTACCCTACTGTTGATGTCGTCACTCATATTAACCATAGGGCGCGCCATTACACTGCCTTTTATTACTATCTATATGACCGAGCACTTTCATCTTGAGCCTGAGAGTGTGGGGCTGGTCTTAGGTGTCAGTCTTGCACTAGGCATTACTGCAAGCTTTTACGGTGGCTATCTGGTTGATAAATTTAATAAACATCGTTTAATGATTATCAGCATTGCTCTATTTACTCTCACGTTTTGCATTATGCCATGGCTTAACGACGTGCTCTGGATGGTGCCCGTATTGGCGCTGTTGCACGCCGCTTATTCTATTTTTAGCATTGCCATTAAAGCCTGCTTTGCCGAATGGCTACCGGTAAGTGAACGCATTCGCGGCTTTTCGATGAATTATACGTTAGTGAATGTTGGCTGGGCCGCGGGCCCTGCGCTCGGTGTTTTCGCAGCGTCGTTCTATCCCATGCTGCCGTTTTTTCTCTCTGGCCTACTAGCCTTTCTCGTTGGACTCACCCTTTGGCTGCGCCTAGACAGCTACGGACTTCCGCCTGCGAACGGTGATACCGTATTTACCGACCAGCGACTTACTTTTAGTGCTACTTTTAAAGTCTTAAGCCACGACCGCCGGCTAATCTTTTTTACGCTTGGCAGCACCATGGGCGCAGTGGTTGCAGGACAGTTCACCGGCTACTTATCCCAGTATTTAATCACCGTCAGCAACGCGCAGTTTGCTTATCAGGTGATTGGCTCAGTGATGACGATAAACGCAACCGTCGTCATCGGCTTGCAGTATTTGCTCAGCCGCAACATGAATAAAGAAAATCTGTTGCGCTGGCTGATATTTGGCACCCTCTTTTTCTGTCTAGGACTCATCGGTTTTGCTTTGGCTGAGCGCTCCATTCCTCTCTGGATGGTCGCCATGGCGATCTTCACCCTTGGTGAAGTCATTGTGATACCGGTTGAATACCTATTTATTGATTTTATTGCGCCAGCGCATTTGAAAGGCAGTTACTACGGGGTGCAAAACTTGGCTAATTTAGGCGGTGCGGTGAATCCCATACTGTGCGGTTTTTTGCTCTCTTTCACCCCGCCGACTACGCTTTTCTACGTACTGGTCGCTATATCACTTTTTGGTCTAGTATTTTTCTGGTACGGCTATAGACTGTCGGGCGCATCTAACCACGCTTCCGAAGATCTCATCTGATACGGGCTCTTACTCCTATATGGGCTCCTAACTGAAAACCTTCACAAACGGCATAATTGCGATAACTTGTTTTCATGATGTGATCGGTAGCACATTTCTGATTTTAATTGTATGATGAATGCGTTTTCTTTCTTAGGTATTCACTGATGTCAAAAGCATTTTCAGTTTGCTGGCAGTATTTGAGAGCTTTCATATTAATTTACCTGTGTTTGTTTGCAGGGAATGCCATCTCAACGCTGCTACCAATCACAATTCCGGGCAGCATTATTGGCATGCTGATCTTATTTGCCTTGCTGGCATCACAAATCATGCCAGCAAAATGGGTGAAGCCCGGTTGTAATATCTTAATCCGCTATATGGCGCTGTTGTTCGTTCCTATCGGCGTTGGCGTGATGCAGTACTACGACGTGTTGACCAAGCAGTTTGGCCCTATCGTTGTATCCTGCCTAATCAGTACGTTGATTATTATGGTTGTCGTTGCTTATAGCTCTCACATGGTGCATCGCGAACGCATCATCGGTGAGGCTACCGACGGCAGCGAGGAGAAAAAATAATGGCTTATATTTGGTGGTCGTTACCACTCACGCTGTTAGTCTTTTTTGGGGCTCGCCGTATTGCTCAAAAGCTAAATATGCCGTTATTGAATCCATTGCTTGTATCAATGGTCATTATTATTCCATTGCTATTACTGCTCAAAATTCCTTACGAGCATTATTTCGCGGGCAGCTCAACGCTGAACAGCTTGCTACAACCCGCCGTGGTGGCATTAGCCTTTCCACTGTATGAGCAGATCCACCAGATCCGCGCACGCTGGAAATCCATCATCACTATCTGTTTTATCGGCAGCGCTACCGCCATGATTTCAGGCACAGCGATTGCTCTGTGGATGGGTGCATCGCCAGAAATCGCAGCCTCGGTAATGCCGAAATCAGTGACCACGCCAATTGCCATGGCCGTTGCACAGTCGATTGGTGGTATCCCAGCCATCAGCGCGGTATGCGTTATTTTCGTTGGGATTCTGGGGGCCGTATTTGGTCATACTCTTTTGAACTTGATGAAAATTAGCACCAAGGCCTCGCGCGGTTTGGCGATGGGCACCGCGTCGCATGCCCTTGGCACCGCACGCTGCGCCGAGATGGATTTTCAAGAAGGCGCATTCAGCTCACTGGCTCTGGTTATCTGCGGGATTATTACTTCGTTGCTAGCGCCATTCCTCTTCCCCGTGCTGTTGCACTTATTTAGCTAATATCACTGTTGCCTCCCCTACGTGGGGAGGCAAAAAAGAAACAAAAATCACAAAAACCCGCGATACATCTCACACTTCTTTCATTCGTTACATTAATTACATCAAAATAGTGATAATAATCACACAATAAAGCCAATCGGTTGCCTAGAATACTCTCCCGTAACTAACTAAGAGGCTCCCCCATGCACGCACGATACGACGCGGCATTCAGCCAACTGCCAGCCGCTTTGCAGGCGGCGCTCTCACCGATTATCAATGATGCCGATTTCCACGCGGTGATTACCGCTTCTCAAGTCGAAAGTCTGAAACAGGCTACCGGCATGAGCGACAGCGAATTAGCATTTGCCCTGCTTCCTATGGCCGCAGCATGCTCACTGGCCCCCATCTCCAAATTTTACGTCGGCGCCGTTGCGCGCGGTGTTAGCGGCAACCTGTATTTCGGTGCCAATATGGAGTTTCTCGGCGCACCGATGCAGCAAACTATTCACGCAGAACAGTGCGCGGTGACGCACGCATGGCTGCGCGGCGAAAAAGCACTCGCCTCCATCACGGTTAACTACACCCCTTGTGGTCATTGCCGTCAGTTTATGAATGAGCTGAATACCGGTACCAAACTGGCGATTAACTTACCAGGACGCCAGGCCGCTATGCTGGGTGATTATCTACCAGACGCTTTTGGACCGCGCGATCTTGAAATCAAAACCCTGCTGATGGATGAAGAAAACCATAACCTCAGTTTGGCAAATGCGGACGAACTAACCTTAGCGGCGTTAGACGCAGCCAACCGCAGCCATGCGCCTTATAGCCATGCCTATAGCGGCGTAGCGCTGGAAGCCGAGGACGGTAGCGTTTACAGCGGACGTTATGCTGAAAATGCGGCCTTTAACCCAAGCTTGCCGCCGTTACAGGCAGCGCTGATTCTGATGAACGTTTCGGGCAAAGATGTGCTGCGTACTCGCCGTGCTGTCTTGGTTGAAACCGAAGACGCCGTGTTCTCCCAATGGGATGCAACCCAAGCAACGCTTCATGCGTTAGGTTGTACTCAAGTCGAACAGGTTCAGATTTAAGCTGTTTTTAACGCAGGGTCATTCGGCCCTGCGTTACCGTTCCTCGCCAAATCCTGTAAAAAAGTGTTACTTAGCTCGCACTTTCCCTGCTAAATGTCATCTTTCTATAACAAGCATTGAACAACTTATTAGTATCTCTTAGGATCGCAGGGATGACGTATTAAAATCTCTGATAAAAATATACCGCCCGACATAAAGAGTGCTACCCATGGAACTGGAATACGAAAGTAAACGTCCGTTATACATCCCCTACGCAGGCCCGATCCTGCTGGAATTCCCCCTGCTGAATAAAGGCAGCGCCTTTAGCGAAGAAGAACGCAGCAACTTCAACCTGCACGGCCTGTTACCTGAAGCCGTCGAAACGATCGAAGAACAAACCGAGCGCGCCTATCGCCAGTATCAGGATTTCAAAACCGATAACGATAAACACATCTACCTACGCAATATCCAAGATACTAACGAAACCCTGTTCTATCGCATGCTTGATGCCCATCTGAGTGAAATGATGCCAATCATTTACACCCCGACGGTTGGCGAAGCCTGCGAGCATTTCTCTGATATTTACCGCCGCGCCCGTGGTCTATTCATTTCCTATCCGAACCGCGACCGCATCGACGATATGCTGCAAAACGCCACCAAACAAAACGTGAAAGTCATCGTTGTAACCGACGGTGAACGTATCCTTGGGCTAGGCGATCAGGGCATCGGCGGCATGGGGATCCCCATCGGTAAATTGTCACTGTACACCGCGTGTGGCGGCATCAGCCCTGCCTATACGCTGCCGGTCGTGTTAGATGTGGGCACCAACAATCCACAGCGCTTGAACGATCCGCTGTATATGGGATGGCGTCACCCGCGCATTTCCGGTGATGAATATTATGCCTTCGTTGACGAATTCATTCAGGCCGTGAAGCGCCGCTGGCCAAATGTGCTATTGCAGTTTGAAGACTTTGCTCAGAAAAATGCTACCCCGCTGCTCAACCGTTATCGTGACGAACTCTGCTGTTTCAACGATGATATTCAAGGTACGGCGGCGGTTACGCTGGGTAGCCTGATTGCCGCCAGCCGTGCGGCCGGCAGCCAACTGCGCGATCAAACTATTACGTTCTTAGGCGCAGGTTCTGCCGGTTGTGGCATCGCCGAGCAAATCATTGCCCAGATGAAATCCGAAGGCTTGAGCGATGAAGAAGCACGCCAACGCGTCTTTATGGTTGACCGCTTTGGTTTGCTCACAGATAAGCTACCAAACCTGCTCGAGTTCCAAAGTAAGCTGGTGCAAAAAAGCACATCACTAGCAAACTGGAAAGTAGAAAGCGATGCGATTTCACTGTTGGAAGTGGTGCGTAACGCTAAGCCTACCGTTCTCATCGGCGTTTCGGGTCAGCCGGGCTTATTTACTGAAGAAATCATTCGTGAAATGCACAGCCACTGCGCGCGTCCAATTGTTATGCCGCTGTCGAACCCAACGTCACGCGTTGAAGCCCGTCCAGAAGATATTATTAACTGGACCGATGGCGCGGCACTGGTCGCCACCGGCAGCCCATTCGGGCCGGTAAGCTATAAAGATCAGGTCTTCCCGATCGCCCAATGCAATAACTCCTATATCTTCCCTGGTATTGGGCTCGGTGTTCTGGCCTCTGGGGCTAAACGCGTCACCGACGGCATGCTCATGGCCGCCAGCCGTGCCTTAGCCGACTGCTCACCGCTGGCACAGCAAGGTTCAGGTGCACTACTGCCTGATGTTAAAGATATCCAACAAGTATCACGCTCCATTGCGTTCCAAGTGGGCAAAGAAGCACAGCTACAAGGTGTGGCCGTGTTGACCTCTGACGAAGCATTATTACAAGCGATCGATAATAACTTCTGGCAGCCTCTGTACCGTATCTACAAGCGAACCTCATTCTAAGAGTGTGTGACAGTCGCTAAGTAAAATACAATTAGAGTTATCTCCCAAGCGTGGTGTAACAACCACGCTTTATTTTTAATCACTCACTCTCATCGTCTAAAAAATCATCAAGTTAGGAAAATCCCACTCAGATTGCTTGCGTCGCCTGAGCGGGTAAAGTAGCCTCGTAGACTTAAGCACCTTTAGGCATAAATACAACCGACGCAGCAGGCACCATCATGTGGAGACGACTGATATACGGTATTTTAACCGTCGCTATTTTACTGGCGGTGACGGCTATTGGTCTGGATCGCTGGATTAGCTGGAAAACTGCGCCGTATATTTACGAAGACGTGCAGGATTTGCCACATCGTCAGGTGGGCGTGGTTTTAGGTACGGCCAAATATGTCAGTACTGGAACCATCAATCAGTATTACCGCTACCGCATCCAAGGCGCGCTTAACGCCTACAACAGCAACAAAGTGAATTACCTATTGCTGAGCGGCGACAATGCGCTTCAGAGCTACAACGAGCCGGTGACCATGCGTCGCGATCTCATCAATGCCGGTGTGCCTAACGGCGATATTGTGCTCGACTATGCAGGATTCAGAACGCTGGATTCCATTGTTCGCACACGCAAAGTCTTCGATACCAACGACTTCACCATTATCACGCAACGTTTCCACTGCGAGCGTGCTCTGTTTATTGCACTTCACATGGGTATACAGGCGCAATGCTTAGCAGTGCCGTCGCCCAAAAATATGATGATGATAAGAGTGAGGGAAATTGGCGCACGATTGGGTGCGTTAACCGATCTCTATATCCTTAAACGTGAACCGCGTTTTCTTGGCCCAATGATCCCTATTCCCGCAGTACATAAAGTATCGGCCGATGCACAAAGCTATCCAGCGGTCTCCCCTGAGCAGTTGCAAGAACTTGAGCAAGTTTTAAAGCAAGAAAAAGCCGCTGAGAAACCAGCGGCTAAATAGTTAGAAAATTAAACGGTTAGAAAGAAATTAGCGGCTTAGGTTCTCCGAGTAAAAAACCCTGCAAATACTGCACGCCTAATTGCTGGAGCATCTCAAGCTGTTCTTGAGACTCAACATACTCAGCAACGACCTGCAGTTTCTTTTCTCGAGCAATATCGCAAATCGACTTAATAATCAGCTGGTCGAGCGAATTATTGACAATATCTTTGACAAATACGCCATCAATTTTCACGACGTCTGCATTTAAGGATTTCAGACGCTGATAGTTAGAAAATCCCGTGCCAAAGTCATCAATAGCAATTTTGAAATGGTAGTCACGTAACGCTTTGATCGTTGAATGTTCAATATTCTCGTTAACAAGATGCTGTTCTTCGGTGATTTCAAAAATAATGGCTTCCGGCCGAACGTGGTAATGCTCAAAGATTTCAATAATCCGTGGCGCAGTATCACGCTGCATCAGTGTAAGCGGCATTAAATTAACTGAGAAACAGGTATTGCTCGTGTCTAATTTCGCTTCGCTAATATGCTTAACCACATTTTCAACCATCAGCAAATCAAACTGCGCGCATAAATTAAACTCAGAAATCAGAGGAATAAATTTACTCGGCGGGATGACTTCACCGTTATCGAGAAGACGAGCCAAAATCTCGTAATAACTCTTTCCTCCGGAATGAACGATAGGCTGTGCATAAAGCTCGAGACGGTTTTCAAGCAACGCCGTCGTAATTTTCCGTAACCACACCACTCGCTCGCTGACTTCTTCCCGAATTGATTCCGTATTTTCCTCTAAGCTGATAACCTCATTTTCGAGGCTAGCACGTTCAGAAAGATGATGGAGCTTTCCCACGCGGGTATACAGTGACTCTTTCGTGGCATCAAACTGGGTATAAGCGATGCCATAGCGCAACATGACGGGATTATCATTCCAGCTTAGCTCTGCATCACACAAACACTGGCGAATAAGATGAATGCGGTTTACGTTATCCGTCATATCAAGATAAAGCAGTAGCTCACAGCCAGGCAGTTGATAGATATCTTCACCCGGTTTCAGCAGCGGCTTAATCACCGCCGCAATGCGCCTTTTAGTATCAACCCGCATCATCATCCCATGATAGCGGCTCAAGGCTTCTAGATTTGTTAAACGGAGAAAACAGAGCGTTCCTTTGGGATGGCTTTCGATATACTCGCTCAAGGAACGAATATTTGCTAATCCCACCATCGGATCAATACGAGCAAGATGCATATAAACCCGTTTCATCACTTCACTGCGTTTAAACATCACGGCCATATAAAAAATGGAAACCGTAAACGCAATCAATGAAGCCGATAAAAATGCAATCTGATAACTACTATTGAGTTCAACAGAGAAATTTGAGTTAAAGATAAATAAGCATAGAGACGTGAATGACCACATAAGTAAAATAACCCGATGGCCAAACCTAAATATTCCGTAAGTAAATAAAATAAACAATAATGGAATAAAATAACTTACGTTAAAATTTTGCTGCGCAGGGAAACAAATGGCAAATAACGCCCCTAATAAAATCCCTAGCCAAATGAACGTGACACAATGTTTTTCTCTTGAAAAAGCATCACGTAAACACTGGTTAAAAAATTTCTTTGCATAGTTTCGGTTAAGCAACATTCGCAAAGTGTAATAATAGGCAGGCGAAATGGCGATTGAAGATAAAACCAGCGCCTCAACGTTAACTACCGCGAACATATCTAGCTTATATGAAAAATAGCGCTCCATGACGGGTGACATATCAAGCACGGAACCAAACGCAAGCATCATGCCCTTACAGGCCAGTGGATACAGGAACCCAAAGACAAACATACGAATGCCAAGTGCACGACTGGTCATACTATCAATATCATAACGCCAACGAACGCCCACTATGCGATCCATGACGCAAAAACTGCCCCATAGCGGCAGTCCGTAACACAGTGAAAGCACCACTGCCTCAGTCAAGCTCATGATGTTTAAAGTTGAATAATAAAAAGTATAAACGATAAACAGTGGGGCAAACCCTTTCATGCCAAATAACATGACGACTGAAATCGCTAAAGCCAACGGAAGATAAAGTAAAAAGATTGCGTTCCCTTGAATGTTCGCCATAGGCGACAATTCACGCGATAAAGGCAGCAATACGATGCAAATAAGCATCGGAACAATCATTTCTTGCAGCCTGATAATGGTGTTTCTCATTGTATCGATATGCTTCTTTCGAAAGAAAAAATATCAGAGATAGAAAACAAACAATGAAACCTCACGCTTGTTCATTTCGTAAGTTATGAGTTTATAATTTAAGAAATGTCTATTCTCGTAGAAAAATCCGTTTAGCGCTGCTCACATCCTTGATCTGTAGTTAGCAAGAGACATAGTTTCTTTATGTTACTAGCTCAATAATTCAAGTGTTAAACCTGACGAATGATTATTACATATCGAGAGCTAGAAGATGTAGGGTTATTATTACAATCAAGAATGTTCCTAGGCTTAAATTAGCCAAGCGCATCCTTTTTTTATTGTCAGGTTAATAATGTAATTATATTTAACAACTATGACATTATTTTTGAAATGAAAAGATGTTAACGGTTGTGGATTGTTTTTATTAAGATTTAATTAAAAACCTTATAGCGTTTATCATCATGATATTTATTACAGACAATATTTAAACGAGAAATATCTTATAGCATACAAAAAGCCGAACCTAAGTTCGGCTTTTAAAAAAAGATTATTTTTTCTTCGCATACTTCAGAGAATCAAGCGCTACCGCAAAGATAATAATTGACCCCTTGATAATATACTGCCAGTAGGGGTTAACACCAATGTAGGTCAGACCATAGTTGATTACAGTAAAAATAATGACCCCAGTCACCACGCCGATAACGGTTCCTACACCGCCGCTGAAGGATACGCCACCAACGACGCAGGCTGCGATAGCATCCAACTCATACATAAAGCCAAGGTTATTCGTTGCACTCCCGATACGCCCAGCTTCGAGCATCCCGCCAAATGCGTAGAACACGCCAGACAGTGCATACACCATAATCAAATTTAGCGGTACATTTACCCCAGAAACTTTCGCCGCTTCAGGGTTACCACCAATAGCAAAGATATTTTTACCAAACCGCGTTTTGTTCCACAGTACCCAGACGAAAGCAACCGCGATCAGCGCATAGAAGGTGATATAAGAAAGTTTGAAATCCCCGAAGCGTAAAAAGCCTTGCGCAAAATTAGAGAAATTCGGCGCAAAACCCGCTACAGGAGAAGCCCCTACATAATCGTAATACAGTGAGTTAATACCGTACACGATAATCATGGTACCAAGGGTGGTAATAAACGGCGTTACGTTGAGATAGGCGATAATTAAACCGTTTACTAAACCAATCACCGCACCCACAGCACATACCACAAGAATAACTAATGGAATAGGCACAGTCTCTAAATTTGGAAACACCTTATTGACGTTATCCATAGACTGCAACAGCGTTGCCGCAACCACGGCAGCCAAACCTACCTGACGTCCAGCAGATAAATCCGTACCCTGCGTCACAATCAGCCCTGCCACACCAAGTGCAATAATAATACGCACCGATGATTGAGTCAGAATATTACTCAGGTTCATTAGGCTTAAAAATGTTGGATCCTGAAAAATAATAATCGCTAGCAGCACTAACAAAACAACATAAATCCCACCCTCTTTAAAATAAGTAAACAGGCTTTTTTTATTTAATACGCTCATATTCGTAACCCTTAAAATATCAGGTGCAACATTACCGATGCAGGATTTATAGATGCAAAGAAGCCAATCGCAGAATTTCATTCTGAGATGTTTTTTTAGTTTCAACGATACCGGCAACTTGGCCATTACTCATGACTAATATGCGATCGGTAATACCTAGCAGTTCAGGCATTTCTGATGAAATAATAATGATGCCCTTGCCTTTTTTCGCCAGCTCAGTCATCAATTGATAAATTTCAAATTTGGCCCCCACATCAATACCCCGAGTGGGTTCATCCAGCATCAGTATTTCGGGCTGAGTTAACAACCAACGACCAATAATCACCTTTTGCTGATTCCCTCCAGACAGGGAACCAATAGACGTATGATGCCCTGGCGTTTTTACCCGCATTGCATCAATAACCCACTGGGTATCGCTTTTCATTCGTCGATTATCCAGCAAGCCCACTTTATTTTTATACTTACGAATATTAGAAATAAGCGAGTTAAAACCAATATCAAGATAAGCATAAATACCGGTAGAGCGGCGTTCTTCAGTCACTAAGGCAAAGCCATGGTTTATAGCTTCGTTCGCGCTATGGTTATTAATCGCTTTGCCATGCAAGCGGATCGTGCCTTTTACTTTTTCACGTATGCCAAACAGAGTTTCCACAATATCCGTTCGCTTCGCACCGACTAGCCCCGCAATACCTAAGATCTCACCTTCGTGCAAATCAAATGAAACATCACGGATTGAAGGCTGGCGAAGCGACGTCAGCTCGCGCACTTCTAAGATAACCTTACCCGGCGTATTAACCCGATCGGGAAAACGCTGGGTTAGTGAGCGCCCCACCATCATGGAAATGATTTGGTCCATACCCATACCATCTAATGTTTGAGTCGCAATCCACTGGCCATCACGCAGAATCGTTATTTCATCGCAGAGCTTAAAGATCTCTTCCATTTTATGGGAGATATAAACAATGCCGCATCCGCGATCTTTTAATTTACGGATAATCGTAAAAAGATGATTAACTTCTTTTTCTGTTAAAGAAGAAGTGGGCTCATCCATAATCACAATTTTGGCGTTATATGAAAATGCCTTAGCAATTTCAATCATCTGCATTTGGGATACAGATAATCCGGCCACTTTTTCGCGCGGATCGATATCAATGTCGAGCTCATCGAATATCGCTTTAGTATCTTGATACATCTTATCTTGATCGACAAAAATCCCTTTCATCGGGTAACGACCAAGCCACATATTATCCATCACGTTACGCTGCAGAACTAAGTTTAGCTCTTGATGCACCATCGAAACGCCGTGTTCCAATGCTTCTTTGGCGCTCTTAAAATTGATCTCTTTTCCCTGAAAAAGAATACGTCCTGAATCTTTCTGGTAAATGCCAAACAAACATTTTAATAGTGTGGATTTACCCGCACCGTTCTCCCCCATTAATGCATGGATGGAGTGTGGTCGTACACGCAGATTGACATTATCCAGCGCTTTGACGCCAGGAAATGACTTATTGATATTATCCATTTCCAATAAAAACGCGTCATCGCCCTGTTTTATCGATGCGTTCTCTTGATTAGAAATCTGATCTTTTGCCAAAGAGCTGTCGGTCAACGAGTTACCCATCAAAGAGTTATCTGGCATAACATCCACCTGAAAATGACATAAAGAATAAGCCCGATAGCCTCTGGTTGAACCATCAATCAATATCGGGCTTAAAACTTAAAAGTTATTGTTATATAGGCTTAGGTGACGCTTATTTTTTAATAAACTGAGACAGATTGTCCTGATCGACGCCGACATACGGAACGCGAACAATTTTATTTTCAATTTTCCAGTTGGTGCCTTCACCCGCTGGCTTGCCTTCGGCGAGATTTTTGGTCAAATCGAAGGTTGCTTTCGCTTGGTTGCTGGCATCGTTCAATACGGTACCGGCCATTGCGCCTGATTTAACTAACGCCAGCGCTTCTGGCAGGGCATCGACGCCAAACACTGGAATAGCGGTTTTGTTATGCGCTTTCAGGGCTTCGACGGCGCCCATCGCCATAGCATCGTTGTTGGCGATAACCACTTCAATCTTGTTCGCATTTGGGCCAGACAACCATGCATCCATTTTATCTTTAGCCTGCGCGGTATCCCACATTGCGGTATCTAACTGCAATTGCTGAGTTTTAATACCTTGATCGTTCAGGCTTTTCACCACATAAGTTGTGCGTGCTTCAGCATCTGGGTGGCCCGGCTCGCCTTTCAGCAGGACGAACTGAATCACGCCATCTTTGTTCAGATCCCAGTTAGGATTGGCTTTCCAGTGTTTACCGATCAGCTGACCCTGAATGATGCCAGACTCTTTGGAGTCGGTGCCCACGTAATACGCTTTGTCGTAGCTATCCAGCGCCTTACGAGAGGGTTCTTTGTTGAAGAACACGACCGGAACATCGTTTGCCTTCGCTTTATCAATAATCGTTGGAGCAGCCGCAGGATCGACGAGGTTAATTGCCAATCCTTTCACGCCACGCGCCATCAGCACGTCAACCTGATCGTTTTGCTTGGACTGATCGTTTTGTGAGTCATTCATCAGCAATTTAACGCTGGGATCAGCCTTAGCATCATTTTCTAACGCCTTACGTACCACGGACATAAAGTTGTCGTCGTACTTATAGATGGTGACCCCAATATTGGTGGTTGCCGCCTGTGCCGCGACGCCAAACATCATGCTGGCCGCCAAAGTTGCTAAGGTAAACGTCTTCTTATTCATGTGAAGCTCCGATTGGATGTAGGGTATTTCAGCATGGATGTCCGATTTTTCAGACGCCCTTGTTTATCGTTTCCACTATCGCTGCGGCAAGAAAACAAATACCAACGCGAACCGTTTAAAATACACATATCGTTTACATTTAGAATATCCCAGCCACTCTAGGTTTGACGCCCGAAAAACCTAGAGTATCAGGGCGATTTGCACGTATGACTGATATTTGTGATAGCGAAAACGCCACAAGAATAGACACGATTATGTTAATATTCTGTGAATGAACTCACAGATTGAAAACGGTTACATGGGCCAATCTGCTGACAAAGTGAGCTACACCACAATTATCGAGAACCCACGCTCCAGCGCTGCACTAAGGTAGGCATAAAACAGTGGCCGTTGGGAGAAAGAGGCGTTTGATGAACGGACTTAAGCGCCAGCTCAGAGGCTAAAGTAGCCATAGAAACAATAGGATAACGGACGGTGGTCAGTTTAGGGCTGGTATAGCGTGCAATAGGGATATCGTCAAAACCCACGATAGAAAATTGTTCTGGAATAGAAATACCGTTTTCTTTCAACACGGCTAAAGCCCCCGCAGCCATAGCGTCGTTATAGGCAAACACGGCACTCAACTGCTGATTGCGGCCAAGAAGTTCCACCATTGCGGCTTCCCCACCTTGTAGATCGGGCGAAGCATAGGCGCACCACGCTTTACCGATTTCGATCCCCGCTAATTGCATGGCGGTTTCATACCCTTTCTGCCGCATCATTTGGTCTTCAATCTGATGATTTGAACCCAAAAAGCCAATCCGACGATGGCCTTTGTCCAGCAACAACTGCGTGGCCATTTGCCCACCTGCCAAATTGTTCAAGCCCACACAGCGGTGCTCATAGCTCGGAACGATACGGTTGATCAACACCATACCCGGCACCTGCTGCATAAACGCCACCAGCTCATCGTCTGATAACATCTTTGCATGCACGATCAACGCATTGCAGCGCTGGCGTATCAGCATTTCTATCGCCTTTCGCTCTTTATCTGCATCGTGATAACTGTTGGCAATCAGCAGATTTTTGCGCTCGCGCTGGGCAACTTCATCAACGCCTTTAACTAACGCACCAAAGAACGGGTCAGAAACATCCATCACCACCACACCCAACATGTCGCTACTTTGCGTTGCTAACGCCTGCGCGTTGGCGTTCGGGCGGTAGCCGAGTTCAGCCACGGCGCTCTGCACCACGGCTTTCGTTTCCGGCGTGGTGATCGCCGTATTGTTCAAAACACGGGATACGGTAGCAACGGAAACACCCGCCAGCCGTGCGACATCACGAATAGTGATCATGCGCAACGCACATGACGGCAAAGAAAAGCATAAAAATAAACACGGAATGGTGCAGGACAGCAAATGGCATTCATAGAGATCCCTGAGTCGAAAGCACGTACGTGATATGACCGCGCTATGCTACCCAGTTTTTCATCATTGCTGCGTGAAATATGTCACAGGAAAGAAAACGTTTTCATACATTTCATTAACCTTTCACTTCAGCTCACGCTTTTCATTTGTGTTTCTCGCGTCAAGGTTCGCTTGAGACGTCATTGCTCAACTTCTTGTTTGAGTACCCAGCGCCGTTAATTTACGCCACAGCCACTCAACCGGCCCTTGCTTAAAGTGACGCAGCCAAAGTATCGAGAAAAGAACATTAATCAGCCATACTACCGGAACAACCCAGAGCAATGCCGTTCTTGACCAGTGATTAAACATGGCGAATTGATAAAACAGCGTGGTGCACAGCAGCGTTTGCAGCAAATAGTTCGTCAACGCCATGCGCCCAACCTGCCGCAGAGCGAAGGCAAGTTTAAGCCGTGAGATTTGTGGCCAGAATGCATAGATCAGCGAAACATAACCGATCATCATGAGTGGAGCAGTCAGTTCGGCAGGCACCTGAAGCAAATAGCCACTAACGTGATATTCCCAACCGTTTTGCCACTGCGCTAAGGTGGTCGGCACCTGAATGCCTAATCCCACCACCAGCGACCAAAGCGCGGTTCGCCGATAATGTCGCTGGCTGAAACTACCGCTTAGCCAGCCGCTGCGCATTAACGCCGCACCGGTCAGCATCAGCCCTGCGAGCTGCCAGCCATACTGCACCGCGAGCGCCATCAGATTTGCGCTGAGCAAATCACTGCGATTACGCCATGCTTCCCAACCACCGTGTATTTTCCAAATGCCTTCGTACTGAATGGCGGCATATCCCGGCAGCCAAAATGCACTCGGCTCTGGCCCTGCAATCAACCCCAGCAGTAGCAGCAGCCCCAACCCAATGACATACAGCACCAGACCGGTGCGCAACAGCTGTAGCGTTGAAGAAGCATCGCGGATCATTCGCCAACTGATTAATCCAATCAGGCCGTAGGCCAATAAAATGTCACCGTCCCAAAAGAAAATGGCATGGATGAGTCCGAATAAAACCAGCCAAGATAAACGCGCACGCAGCCAGTGCTTGCCCTTAGGCAACAACAGCTGAAGCCCTGCCCCAAACAGCAGCGCAAACATGGCTAAAAATTTGCCTTGTACGAAGATATGTAACAGACCCCAAGTCAGCGTATCTGCACTATCAGGTAGGCCGTTGTAGGCAGGATTGAGATAGGCCGCTTTGGGTAAACCAAAACCGGTGATGTTCATTAAAAGAATACAAAGAATCGCCAGCCCGCGTACAAAATCCAGTGTGCCAATCCGCGTTTTCAGCATGGCAGGTTTTGTTACCGCTTCCGGTTGAGAGTTTGGCAAACGCTGCAGCATAACGGCGATCCCTATAGACAGTACTTTAACTATACCCAAAATAATTCAAGTTGCTTGAAGGCGGCAACCCTGCTCACCCCAGAAGCTTACTCCAGTAAGTGACTGGGGTGAGCGGGTGCAGCCAACGCGTAAGCAGCTTGAAGTATGACGGGGATATACAAAAACGCCGGCACATGGCCGGCGCTGTATCACTTCGAGTCTATCACCCGATTATTCACGCTAAGCTAGCCGTGATGGCGTACCGCGCGCAAAAACTCCTGACGAGTATTTTGGCTCGATTTAAACAACCCGCCGAGCGAGGTTGTGGTCGTCGCACTGGTCGCATCACGCACACCACGGGCTTTCACGCAGTAATGCGTGGCATCGATAGACACCGCAACGTTGTTGGTTCCCAATAGAGTTTGCAACGCAACCAAAATTTGCTGGGTCAAACGCTCTTGTACCTGCGGACGCTGCGCAAAGAATTGCACAATGCGATTAATTTTCGACAGGCCAATCACGCAGTCTTTAGGAATATAGGCCACCGTGGCTTTGCCATCGATGGTCACAAAATGGTGCTCACAGGTGCTGGTTAGCGTGATATCTCGCACCGTGACCATCTCATCAACCTTCATCTTATTTTCAATGACAGTAATTTTTGGAAAATTCGCATAATCCAAGCCCGAGAAAATCTCATCAACGTACATTTTGGCAATACGGTGCGGCGTTTCCGCCAAGCTATCGTCAGATAAATCAAGATTGAGCAACTGCATGATTTCCGTCATGTGCTCTTTGATGCGCTGTTTACGTATTTCACGATCTAACACTTCCCCTCGCAGGGGAGTTTCTAGGCCACGAGCCTCTAGCGCCGTATGAACCAAAACTGCTTCTTTGCTTAGCGATGACATCAATTCTCTCCTGCAGGTAATCTTAATTCTGAGCACAACTTGATGGTGATCACATCAGAATTTTGTCATCACTTTAGTGGAGTGCGGACGCTTTATCCAGTGATACTCTTTCAGCTATACATGAAAAACCGTCATTTGTTTAATGCATATAAAATGTGCGGTTATCCATCAGACCGCTCTGTTTGTGGGCTGAACACGGGCTGCGTGCGAAAAACCAAACCACCGGCAACGAGCAAACCTATTGCAGCAATATACAACGCGGGCTCTAAACGATGCGTTAGCGCCGTTGAAATAGCCGAAAGCATAGGGCCAACTAATTGGCCAACGGCGTAACCGGTGGTCAGCAACCCTGCCATATAACGAATGTGCGAAGGTGCTAACTCGCGGCCATATTGCAGCGAAAGTTGAACCACACATAAGAACCCACCGCCGGTGAGCAATGCACCGAATACCAATCCGCTGACTCCAGGGATCGTTTCCGTGCACACAATGCCTAATGCTTGGATCCACAGTACGATCGCTAAGCGTTGCTGAGTCAGCAGCCAGCGGCGCGTCAGGATCCCCAAACCAATCCCCACCACCGCGGCAAAACCAAATACGGGCCAAACAAACTGGGCAAAAAGGCTATCGGGAAAACGGGCATGCGCCATTTGTGATAAAAACGTCGCAGGTAAGATATAGCCGAATCCGGCCAGACTGTAGCTCCACACCAATCGTTTGAGAGCGGGCGTTAATACCAAAGGCTGGGCAGGCACATCAGGGCGATGAAGCTCCCCTGCTCTTGGTAAGAAGCGGGCGATAAAACCAATCAGCACCAACGCTAATACGCCGTAAACCAACCACGCCTGAGCCGCATCGAGATTAAGCGCGCTAATTCCTACCGATAGCATCCCACTGATAAAAATACCGGCGCCGGGACCGGCAAACACCGCGGCAGCAAGATTGGGTTTTCCGAAATGAGCCAGACGTTCATTCGTCCATGCGGCCACCAGCACCATGGCCCATCCGCTCGCCCAGCCAACCATAAAGCGGATTAAGCTATGCCACCAAAAACCGCTGACACAGGCTGAAAGCAGAGTTAAGAACACCGCTCCCCAAAGTCCAAGCTGCAACCGTCGTTCAACCTGTCTGCTCGCCCGCATCGCGTCAAAAGCACCGGCCAAATAGCCCAAATAGTTAAGCGCGGCCACAATCCCCGCGCCGGTCAGTGAAAACTGATGCTCTGCAATCATCAACGGAACCTGAGGCGTGAACGCAAACCGCCCAATTCCCATTGCCACAACTAAGGCTAAAAAGCCGCTTAATGCGATACGCACTGCCATTGCAGGATCTCCATCCCTATCACGCTTGATGATAGATAATTGTTAAATAATTTGTTGTTATATTGCCTTGCCAAACAACTCTCAAAAAGTGAATAATGATAATCAAGTTATTCACGTTAAGAGAATGAATATGGATCTTACCCAACTGCGCATGTTCTGTAGCGTAGCTGAAACTGGCTCGGTTGCTCGTGCAGCGGAGCTACTTCATCGCGTTCCTTCCAACCTGACCACCCGTTTGCGTCAGCTAGAGCAGGAGCTGGGCACCGATCTGTTCATTCGAGAAAAACAGCGCTTACGCCTTTCACCGATGGGACATAACTTCCTCAACTATGCCAAACGAATTCTGGCGCTCAGCGACGAAGCAATGAGCATCACGCATGCCGGAGAACCGGCAGGCAGCTTTGCGTTAGGCTCAATGGAAAGCACCGCCGCAACCCGTTTGCCGGTGTTATTGGCGGCCTATCACCAGAGTTATCCTCAGGTGGCACTCTCGTTGGTGACGGGGACTTCAGGAGAAATTACTGAGAAAGTACGAGCAGGAACGCTGGCTGCGGGATTAGTCGACGGGCCACTCAATCATGATGAACTGAATGGCTGTATCGCTTTTCGTGAAGAGATGGTGGTGATTTCTAGCCTTGAGCATCCACCGATTACCCGTGCTAAAGACGCCGCCAATCAAACGCTGTTTGCCTTTCGACCTAGCTGCTCGTATCGGCTTCGTTTTGAATCGTGGTTTCAGCAAGATGGTGCCGTTCCCGGCACGATTATGGAAATTCAGTCTTATCACGCCATGTTAGCCTGTGCCGCCAGCGGTGCCGGTATCGCGATGATCCCGCGCTCGGTGTTATCTCTTTTACCCGGTCATGAACGTGTGGCCGTACACGCATTGCCTGACGATATCGCCCAAACTGCAACGTGGCTTATCTGGCGACGCGATGCGTTTAATCCCAATATTCGTGCGCTGAAAATGCAAATCATTGAGCAAGAGCGCGCACAAGAGCGCATAGAAGAACAGTCAGAAACTATCGATATTCCCGCGTCAGAGCACGCCATCGTCTTACATCAAAAAGAACCAGGAGCACACCATGCAAATGATTAAAACTCGCGCCGCCGTCGCTTGGGGGCCAAATCAACCATTAACCATCGAAGAAGTTGATTTGATGCCCCCACAAAAAGGCGAGGTTTTGGTTCGCATTGTCGCCAGCGGCGTGTGCCACACCGACGCATATACCCTATCAGGGAAAGATCCTGAAGGCGTATTTCCTGCGATCTTAGGCCATGAAGGCGCGGGCATCGTTGAAGCCGTGGGTGAAGGCGTGACCACCGTCGCCGTCGGCGATCATGTGATCCCGCTATATACGCCAGAATGTGGCAAATGTAAGTTCTGTCTCTCAGGCAAAACCAATCTGTGCCAAGCCATTCGTGAAACTCAGGGCAAAGGCTTGATGCCAGACGGCACAACGCGTTTCTCTAAAGACGGCAAGCCAATTTTCCACTACATGGGCACATCTACGTTCTCTGAATACACCGTTGTGCCCGAAATTTCCTTGGCGAAAATCAGCAAGGAAGCCCCACTGGAAGAAGTTTGCCTGCTGGGCTGTGGCGTAACCACCGGTATGGGCGCCGTGGTCAACACCGCTAAAGTTAAGCCGGGCGACAGCGTGGCAATCTTTGGTCTGGGCGGTATCGGTCTATCTGCCATCATTGGTGCCAAAATGGCGGGCGCAGGACGTATCATCGGTGTCGATATCAATACGGATAAATTCGAACTGGCTCGCAAGTTAGGCGCAACCGACGTCATTAATCCAAAAGATTACGATAAGCCAATTCAGCAAGTCATCGTCGAACTGACCGATGGCGGCGTCGATTTCTCCTTTGAATGTATCGGTAACGTAGACGTAATGCGCTCAGCGCTTGAATGCTGTCATAAAGGCTGGGGCGAGTCAGTTATTATCGGCGTGGCTGGCGCGGGCGAAGAGATCTCGACCCGTCCATTCCAACTGGTGACCGGTCGCGTATGGCGCGGTTCCGCATTCGGCGGCGTTAAAGGCCGCACCCAATTGCCGGGTATCGTACAGCGCTACATGGACGGCGAGTTTGCCCTCAACGATTTCATTACCCACACTATGAGCTTGGATGAAATTAACGAAGCCTTTGATCTTATGCATGAAGGTAAGTCGATTCGTACCGTTATTCACTTTGACCGCTAGTCAAAACGAATAACGAACATACCTAAATAATGGGCGCAGAAGATTTATTCATCGCGCCTATTATCTCGGATAGGAGAACGTCGTGGATTCACTGGAACTGTTAGAAGAGCATCGTCTGTTCAATGGCTGGCAGCAGCGCTACCGCCACGCATCTGATGCACTCAACTGTCTGATGACATTTAGCATCTATTTGCCTCCCACAGCCGACGATGCACCGCCGCCGGTACTCTATTGGCTGTCAGGCTTAACCTGCAATGACGAAAACTTCTCCACCAAGGCTGGCGCGCAGCGCGTTGCGTCCGAGCTAGGTTTAGCGTTAGTGATCCCAGATACCAGCCCGCGCGGCGATACAGTGCCCAATGATGCGGGCTACGATCTGGGACAAGGGGCCGGTTTTTATCTGAACGCCACGCAGGCTCCGTGGAATAGCCATTATCGAATGGATGATTACATCACGCAGGAGCTGCCAGCGCTTATTCGAGAGCATTTCAACGTCAGTGAAAAGCAGTCTATCAGTGGTCATTCGATGGGGGGACATGGTGCGCTAACGCTGGCATTACGTAATCCACATCAGTATTTATCGGTATCTGCCTTTGCGCCTATCGTTAACCCAACGCAGGTACCTTGGGGGCGCAAAGCCTTCGCGGCCTATTTGGGCGACGATCGCTCTCTTTGGCAGAGCTATGACAGCTGTTGTCTGATTGCGCAGCAAAAACCTACGTTCCCGATCCTCATCGATCAGGGCGATGACGATCAGTTTTTAGCGGATCAATTACAACCCGCTAAACTTGCCGAGTTGGCTCGTCAGAACGAATGGTCGCTCCGTTTACGTATCCAGCCGGGTTATGATCATAGCTACTTTACTATCGCGACATTTATTGAAGATCATCTGCGCTTCCACGCTGAACACCTTGGCTTAGCGTAATACCGATGAGATTTCATTCACGCTGAATTTCATGGCCGCACCTGCGGCCATTTTTTATGATGACTATCGCGCTCACCCTCTAAACCTGCGCACGTGGGCAATAAGCGGGTTACGCAAGCGTTCTCCCCTCCTTCGATTTCTGCCATAATAGCCGCATTATTTATTCCCTCCTGAGCTGAGATCGGCTGTCGGGAACCCTGTACGGAGCCAACCGATGGATTGTTACAACACATCAGATTTGATTTCTATTGAGCAAGCGCTGGAAAAATTACTTTCACAAACATCAGCCATTTCCGATGTTGAAGAGGTTGCGCTGACCGACGCCGCTGGCCGTATCACCGCGCTGCCCGTTATTTCTCCGTTAAATGTTCCTCCTTTTGCTAACTCTGCGATGGACGGATACGCCGTTCGTTTGCAAGACATCACGCCAGACGCCGTGCTTCCTGTTGCAGGCAAAGCATTTGCAGGCAGCCCGTTCAGTGGTGAATGGCCAGCAGGCAGCGTCATTCGTATTATGACCGGCGCGCCCGTACCGGCAGGAACCGATGCAGTTATCATGCAAGAGCAGGCTGAGCTCAGCGAACAAGGTGTGCGTTTTACGGCAATGCCAGAGCAAGGGCAAAATATCCGTTTGGCCGGTGAAGATATTCGCCAAGGCGCTGAAGTATTGGCCGCCGGTGTTCGTTTAGGTACCGCTGAACTCCCTCTGTTGGCGTCTTTAGGTATTGCTCAGATTAAGGTTGTGCGTAAGCTGAAAGTCGCTCTGTTTTCAACCGGTGATGAATTACAGCCCGTAGGCACGCCTTTGCAAGAAGGGCAGATTTACGACACGAACCGTTTCGCCGTGCGTTTAATGCTTGAACAAATGCACTGCGAGATTATCGATTTAGGCATTATTCGCGACGATCCACAGGCGCTGCGCGAGGCCTTCAAAGCGGGCGATTTGCATGCTGACCTATTGATTAGCAGCGGCGGCGTTTCCGTTGGCGAAGCCGATTTCACCAAGCAAATTTTAGATGAAGTCGGAAAAATCAGTTTCTGGAAACTGGCCATGAAGCCGGGTAAACCCTTTGCGTTTGGTCAGCTTAACCGCGCGTTGTTCTGCGGCCTGCCGGGCAACCCCGTTTCAGCCGTAGTGACGTTCTATCAGCTGGTGCAGCCGCTGATTGCCCATCTTTCTGGCGATACCCATTGGCTACCACCGGCACGCTTAAAAGCTAAGGTGATGACTCCGCTGAAAAAATCACCGGGTCGCCTAGATTTCCAACGCGGCATCGTCAGCGCGAATACTCAAGGCGAGCTAGAAGTGCGCACCACGGGTCATCAAGGTTCACACGTCTTCAGCTCATTTACGCTCGGCAATGCTTTTATTGTTTTAGAGCGCGAGCGCGGCTCGGTCAAAGCCGGTGAATTAGTCGATGTAGAACTGTTTAATCCGCTGCTGAGATTTTAAACATGAACAAAGAGATACCCGAAGAGCTTAGCGATGCTGAGATGATGCGATATAACCGCCAGATCGTGCTGCGCGGTTTTGATTTCGATGGACAGGAAAAGCTAAAAGCCTCGCATGCACTGATTATTGGATTGGGCGGTTTAGGCTGCCCTGCGAGCCAATATCTGGCGGCGGCCGGTGTGGGAACCTTGACGCTTGTCGACTTCGATACGGTATCTCTTTCTAACTTACAGCGCCAAATCTTGCACCGCGATGCGCGGATCGGGATGGCAAAAGTCGAGTCGGCACGTTTGTCGCTCCACGAGATTAACCCCCACACGCAGATACACATTGTTGATGCCGTGCTAGAGGATAGCGATCTCACCACGCTTATCGCACAGGCTGACGTGGTTCTCGACTGTACGGATAACGTCGATATTCGCGATCGCCTTAACCGCTTGTGCTTCAATTTGCATAAGCCTTTGGTATCCGGTGCCGCTATCCGCATGGAAGGGCAAGTCAGCGTATTTACCTATCAAGACGATGAGCCTTGCTATCGTTGTTTAAGCCGCTTGTTTGGTGCTAACGCCCTTACCTGCGTGGAGGCGGGCGTGATGTCACCATTGGTCGGAATTATTGGAGCTACGCAGGCGATGGAAGCCATTAAGCTTTTGGCTCATTTCGGCACGGTTCCCCGTGGACGGCTGATGATGTATGACGCCATGAGCTCGCAGTGGCGTTCAATGACGCTGGCTAAAAACCCTTCTTGCGAAGTGTGCGGGCACGCATAATCGATCTGGTCTGTGCTCCTATCTGTTACGTAAATGTTGAATAATATCAGGATAAAACGTTATGGTGGCCTAATAACGTTTTATTCTTCGATGTCTTTTTCACTCATATTTGCATCATTTTTGGAGCCGTCTGCCCATGCTTAAACTCTCCACGCTGGATCATTTAGTCCTCACCGTTGCTAATATCGACAAATCCGTCCAGTTTTATCAGCAGGTTTTAGGGATGGGCGTAGAAACCTTTGGCAGTGAAGGCCGCACGGCGCTTACGTTTGGTGAGCAAAAAATCAATCTTCACGCGGCTAAATCCCCTTTTCGCCCACATGCTAAACATCCCACGCTGGGCAGCGCCGATCTCTGTTTTATTACCGTTCAGCCGCTGCAAGAGGTGGTTTTATGGGTGATTGGCTGCGGCGTCGAGATTATTGAAGGGCCGGTAACGCGCACGGGTGCCAGCGGAAAAATTAGCTCTATTTATTTGCGTGACCCCGACGGCAATCTGATTGAAATCGCCAATCGTCTTTAAACAACTCAATAATGACCGCTCTGGGCTGTGAATTCCTACCGCATAGCCCATTCAGTCCTCCCTCTCGTTCTAGCCTGGTGTATTATCAATTAAGATACAATTGCATCACTGCTCGTCACGATAGAATTATGCCTGTTAACAATTAACGCTAGGCGCAATTTGGCTAAATCATACCGCAACAAGGAGCATGAATGCGGCCCCCAGAGACTTTACTCGCTGCTGCAACGCTACTCGCCGTTGCGTTAATACCGTCTGGCGCAATAGCGGCTCCACCGATTATTGGTAATTCCCACATTGTGCGTTCCAACAATATTATCTTGATGGAAGGCGATATTGTTGGCCCAGCTAAAAGCTACCATCAATACGTTATCGGTCCGGAGAGCCAAGATACGCTGCGCGATATCAGCATCGAGTTTGCCCGTAGTGGACAAATCGATGCAGCCAATCAAAGCTATGGTCCCAATCCTGTTTGGGAAAGTCGCTTAGTACAGGATGATATTGGTTGGATGAGCCGCAGCGTGGTGGCCGTTCAAACCGGCAATGAGCAAGATGTTTCGCAGCTCATCAGCGCCTATAAAACGGACGATCGTGGCCGTATAGTGAAAGTGACCGAGGTCGAAGCGGGCGACAACACGATTGGCATTACTAATCAGTACTATTTTTATACACCAGACGATCAGGTGCGTTTCTACGTTGCCGTTGGCCGCAATCCGGGATTTGGTATGTATCTGTATCGCCCCGATGGACGATTAGAGAAAGTGGTGAAAAACGACAATGATACCCTTTCGACCTTTACCGATAACGGCAAAGATCTCAGCTCCACCACCAAAACGCCCCATGTTACCTATATCACCGAGTGTCAAAAATGGGATAACAGCGGGAACTGCATACTGTCTGAAAAGCAGGAAATCATCAGCTTTGACTATCAAGGCGAGCTAAAAAGCATCACGTCACGCTTTATGCTGCAACAAGACATCTTGTACTACCCGCCTCACCGCGCTGCCCATCCTTAATCATAAAAAAAGGGTGTTTGCTTTTCGGCAAACACCCTTTTTGCATTTAGCTCAGCTAAGCGATTAGGCCGCTGGCTTCAATGCCTGATAAGCCTGAGTCCACTGTGGGTAGCGTTCCGGCGTGCTCCACAGTAACTGATGCAGACGCGCCAACGTAACAGGATCGCTCAGCAGCGCTAAACGTTCGTCTCGGCTAAGATCCTGAGGCCCGGTGCTCAACGCTTTCTCTACGCGCTCTTCACGCGCTTTTGCAATCGCAGCATGCGCATGGTGACGAGAAGTTGCCATTGCCGTTGCCAGCGCATTGTACGCAGGATCAAACACCGCACGCAGGAAACCATGATCGAGCTCGCGCTTGTTGTTGAGCTCAACGTAACGCTCGGTCGCCACCATCTCAACCGGAGGAGAGTACTCCTCTGGGATCAAGAAGATCTTGGCACGTTTGCACTTCACGCCCAGCGTGCGACGGCTCGTAATCACCGAAACCACCGGCGACAGGATCAACGACACCACAATCGGTGACAGCCACCAGAGGAAACGCAGATCCAGCACTGCAACGCCACCCGCCCAGATAAGGCCGAGTAAACACTGCGAACCATGACGACGGAAAGCTTCACTCCACGGCGTCGCATCATCATCACGCTGCGGCGACTGCCAGGTGATTGACCAGCCAAGGAACGCGCTCACCACAAATACGGTGTGGAAAATCATACGTACCGGTGCCAGCAGCACGGAGAATAACATTTCCAGCAACATGGAAATCAGCAGACGGAACGAACCACCGTACTCTTTCGCACCCTTAGCCCAAATCAACACCACTGACAGCAGTTTTGGCAGGAATAACAGCACCAAGGTGGTTGAGAACAGCGCAATCGCCAGTTCAGGACGCCACTGTGGCCAAACAGGGAATAGCTGCCGCGGCTGCAGGAAGTACTGCGGCTCCATCAGCGTATGCACCACCTGTAGCGCCGTTGAGAGTACCAAGAACATGAACCATAACGGAGCCGACAGATACGACATCACGCCCGTCAGGAATACCGCACGGTGAACCGGATGCATACCTTTCACCAAGAATAGGCGGAAGTTCATCAGGTTACCTTGGCACCAGCGACGGTCACGCTTAAGCTCATCCAGCAGGTTCGGTGGCAATTCCTCGTAGGAACCTGGCAGGTCATAGGCAATCCACACCCCCCAGCCAGCGCGACGCATCAATGCGGCTTCCACAAAGTCATGTGACAAAATGGAACCGGCAAAAGTGCCGCTGCCCGGCAACGGTGCCAACGCGCAGTGTTCGATGAACGGCTTCACACGAATAATGGCGTTGTGGCCCCAATAATGGGATTCACCTAACTGCCAGAAATGCAAACCTGCGGTGAACAGTGGCCCGTAGACACGCGTTGCAAACTGCTGAATACGCGCATACATGGTGTCCATGCCGGTCGCCTTCGGCGCAGATTGAATAATCCCCGCGCTTGGATTGGCTTCCATTAGACGAACCAAATTGGTTAAGCAATCGCCGCTCATCACGCTATCGGCGTCAAGAATAACCATGTAGCTGTATTCTCCGCCCCAGCGACGGCAGAAGTCATCGATGTTACCTGATTTGCGTTTCACACGACGACGACGACGACGGTAGAAAATACGCCCTTCGCCGCCGACTTCTTTGCAAATCTCCATCCATGCTTTTTGCTCTGCCACGCAAATATCGGGATCGTAGCTATCGCTCAGGACAAAGATGTCAAAGTGTTCGATTTGTCCCGTTGCCACCACCGATTCATAAGTCGCCCGCAGACCTGCAAATACACGGGATACGTCTTCGTTACAAATAGGCATGATCAGTGCAGTACGATGCTGCGGATTGAGCGCTTCGTCCCCGACCGTTGTGGCGGAAATGCTGTATTTATCGCGGCCTATCAAGAGCTGAAGGAAGCCCATCAGCGCTGTCCAGAAACCGGCCGACACCCAGCAGAAGAGAATGGCAAACAGCACTAATATCCCAAACTGAAGAACATAGGGCAGCAGCTCCATCACCGACTGCATGATCGGTTTCTCCAGCATTGAAGCCGGATCGATCCACTCCCACCCTTGATATGGCAGAATGGTTTTCATGTACCACGTGGCAATGACCGTCTGCGTCAGCATTAGGATAAGCAAAACCCAGCGGCGCATTGAGCCCACTTTACGCCAGCGTTTATCGGCTTCGGCTTCGGCCGCGGTTTTAAACTGGTGCTTCGGCGGCTGTGTTCTGCCTAGCAGGCCATCCCACATGCGGCCAACCGGATTGGTACGCCACTTTTCAGGAAACATCGAAGTACGCTTAATGGTTGGCATTGCTTTGATCGCAGTTCGTCCTGCCGCATCTTTTGTCAGCAATGCTTTTTCTTCCAGCGTATCCGACCAGCCCATTTCAAGACGTGATTCAACTGAACAAAGAGGCGCATCGAGCGCCTCTAAATCCGACAGTTGAACATCGTCTGAGGCCAGCGACCTATGCACCGCATCCACAGAAACATCCTGTGATGCGGTCATTTGCTGCCTGAGCGCGGCTTCTTGCTCCGCGCTCATCGCCAATGCCTTTAGATAGGCATCGGCATTCTCAGTAGACTTATTCATTGGCAGGTAACTGATAGCTCCAGATTTCACTCAGCGGTTTATCTTCTTTGATCAGATAAGCACGCATCTCAACCGGTTTTTTGTTGTCGATAACGTTAAAGCGTAGCGTCAGACGCCAGCCGCCGGTTACCGGGTTGTAACGTAAATCGTTCTGCACCAGTTTAGTATTGTCATCCGTTGTCACCTGAGTCGTTACAGGTGCATCAGGCGTCAACGCTTTCAGCGCAGGACCAACGAAATCAACAATCAGTGCGGTTGTGCCGTCTGGTTCGCGGATCAGGTTAGACTGCTTCACATCACCGGTTGAACGCATAGTCTGCTTAACCCACGCTAACGCAGGGTCATGCAGTTTTGCTTCATCACGAGTGAAGTGTAGACGGTAATCCAGATTAATAGGTTTTCCGACCTCTGGCAGGCTTGACGGGATCCAGAATGCTACAATGTTATCGTTAGTTTCATCGGCCGTTGGAATTTCCACCAGCTGAACTTTACCTTTGCCCCAAACACCGCGTGGCTCAACCCAAGCGCCCGGACGCAGATCGTAACGATCGTCGAGGTCTTCGTATTGAGAGAAGTCACGAGTACGCTGCAACAGGCCAAAACCTTTCGGGTTTTCAACGCTGAAAGTGCTCACGGACAGATGTTTAGGATTGTTCAGTGGACGCCAGATCCATTCGCCGTTGCCAGCATGAATCGACAGGCCTTCAGAATCGTGCAACTGTGGACGATAGTTCACGTTGGTGGATGGCTGGTTTGAACCAAACAGATACATGCTGGTTAACGGTGCCATACCCAACACGCCGACTTTATCACGCAGGTATACGCGTGACTGCACATCAACCACGGTGTCAGTACCCGGAGTCACAATCATGCGATATGCGCCGGTTGCGCGTGGAGAATCCAGCAGCGCGTAAATCACCAAGTGTTTATCTTTCGCTTTCGGGCGTTCAATCCAGAATTCGCGGAAGCGCGGGAATTCTTCACCAGACGGCAGTGCGGTATCGATAGCTAAACCACGCGCAGAAAGACCATAGACTTGGCCTTTACCCACAACGCGGAAATAGCTTGCGCCCAGCATGCTCATGATTTCATCGTTTTTACCCGCCTGATTGATCGGATAAACCACTTTGAAACCCGCAAAGCCCAGATCTTTCACGGCCTCTGGGTCGTGTTTCACTGAGCCAAAATTAAAGTAGTCCGGGTTGTATTTGATCTGACGAACCGATGTTGCCGTCACTTCATTGATCTTAACCGGCGTATCGAAATACATACCCTGATGGTAGAACTCTAATTTGAATGGAGTTTTAAGGTTATTCCAATAGGGTTTGTCGTGATTGAATTGGATTTGCTGATAGTCAGCAAATTTCATCTCACGAAACTCGGAAGGCAGGTTGCTTTTAGGTGCCTTGAAGGACTCTCCTGCCAGAGATTGTGCTTTTTTTGCAACATCATCTAGCGAAAACGCCCATGCCTGTGTTGTTGCGAGCATCAGAAATACTGATGCAGCCAGCCCTGTTAAAGCGCGAAACTTGGGCCGGGTGGTTAATAAATGTGTTAGCACATACCCCCCTGATGGTGCTCTACGAAACGAAGAACTCAGTAATAAATTGGTTTGTTGGAAGCATAGTAATTGATTACTCACCCCGTCGACAACAACCTAATAAGGGTTGCAACCCAATAGGATTAGATTTAATTATACTCAACATCAATTAGAATTAAATTAACATTTAAAATCAAAATGTTACATTAAGTGTTTTTTAGGAAGATCCCTAATAAAGACTTGATTGTGCAAGATAAAAATTTTACTGAATAAATTTAAACCAGCCAGCCATTACGCGGTCATTAATAGAAAAAAGCTGCTTTTTTATCCATAGTTCCGATTGACCAATTCATTAATAAGGAAAGTAAAAGCGATAACATCACAATTGCTTAAGTGGGGTTAGATTTGTCAGCGCCGTCAAATAGAAGTTTCCGCTAAGGTTTGATGTAAAAATAGCCTTCCTGCTGATGTTCAACCAGTGCCAATATTCCCGCAGTCACTGAGCTCACGCCCATCAGTAATCGATCTAGCGTAATACTATTTGCCCGCATGGCATTCTCGCAGGCCAGCAAAATGACGTTAGCCTGCTGCAACGTCTCCCAGTTCGGCGATTCGTCACTGTCGGCAATCAACGTGCTGATGGCTGAGCCGGTAAACACAATATGAATATCGGTATATTTACCGTTGCGCGCTTTCAATAGATTAGTGGCGCTGTTAAACGCTGGAATGCAGTGCGTTGATTCTGAAACATGGAATACAACTTTCATTTTAGTCATCATTTTCTACAAAAGGAGGCTTGAACCATAGCAGTAGGAGAAGTCAAAGTCATGATTGAGCAGATATCTTGCCAAGATAGCGCACAAAAAAATCTTGTCGTTTTCTTGCACCTTTGCAGAAATTATCAACAATTGATACTTGAACTCAAACTTCATAACCACAACCAATCGCGAGGGACATCATGGACATGTATTTAACCTTAGATGAAGCTATCGAGGCCGCACGAGAAGCCTATTTAGCCGATCACGAAAACAGCGATGACGCCTCACAGGTCGCCCAATTCAATCTGCAAAAATATGTCATGCAAGACGGTGAAATCATGTGGCTAGCGGAATTCCACGCTACCGAAGATGAAGGGGGTGATGGCGTGCCGCTATTTAGCGGTGAAGCGGCTCAGGCAATTTTTGATAATGACTATGATGAGGTAGAAATTCGCGAAGAGTGGATCACTGAAAATACGCTCTACGAGTGGGATGAAGATGACTTCCAATACGAGCCGCCGTTAGACACTGAAGAAGGTGAAGCCGCCTCCGACGAGTGGGAAGAACAAAATTAGTCGCGGCACGTTTTCAGTAACACCGATCCCTATGCTATCGCAGAGCACATCTGCGATAGATTGATTTTAGGCTATCAACGAGTCCCCTCCCCTTTACACATTATGGCAATCTGCGCTACCGCTCTGGTTGATTATCATCATGGATGCTTTATGGCTATAATCGTCATACATCAACACACTGAATTATTCGGTTTATAATATTTTGCAAGAAAACTTCAATATGCTGCTGGCGGTGTTTGAACGCGCCGCTCTGATGCTGATCTGCATCTTTTTTCTGACACGCATTCGCCTGTTCCGCCAACTGCTGCAAAAAGAGCAGCATACGCGGGTTGAGCTGGCCGCCGTCACCGCGATTTTTACCACCTTCGCCCTATTTAGTACCTATAACGGCATCAGCGTTGAAGGCGCATTAATCAACGTGCGCATTATTGCGGTTATTTCCGGCGGAATACTTTTTGGCCCTTGGGTGGGGATCACAACCGGCGTTATCGCGGGCGTGCATCGCTATTTGATCGATATGGATGGCGTTACCGCGATCCCATGCTTAATCAGCAGCATCATCGCGGGGATAATTTCAGCGTGGATCCATCAGCGGGTGGCGAAAGAAAAGCGCTGGAGCGCAGGCATCTTAGCGGGCATGTTGTGCGAAAGCCTGACGATGGTGTTGATTATCGTCTTTATCGATTCTAAACCGCTGGGCGTTGATATCGTTGAGCACATCGGTTTACCGATGATCCTCGGCGCAGGCTGCATCGGTTTAATCGTGCTATTGGTACAAAGCGTTGAAGACGAAAAAGAGGTTATTGCGGCACGTCAGGCGAAGCTGGCTCTCGATATCGCCAACAAAACGCTGCCCTACTTCCGCAATATCAACAGCGAATCTCTGATGACCATTTGCCGGATCATCCGCGAGGATATCAACGCCGATGCCGTCGCCATCACTAATACCGAAAATATTCTCGCCTACGTGGGCGTGGGCGAAGAGCAATACAATATTGGCGAAGAGCTGATTAGCGATGTGACGCGCCAAACCATTCAACGCGGTGACATCACGATCAATAACAACGATGAAGCCCATCGCACGCCGCAGATCCATTCACAGATTATTATCCCGCTGCGTGAAAAAGGCGAAGTCACCGGTACGCTAAAAATCTATTACTGCCATGCACACAAAATTACCTATTCATTAAAGGTCATGGCCGTTGGTCTATCGCAGATTATCTCAACGCAAATCGAAGTTTCTCGCATTGAACAGCTACGCGAAATGGCAGATAAGGCCGAGCTACGCGCATTGCAAAGCAAGATTAACCCCCATTTCCTCTTCAATGCGCTCAACGCGATTTCTTCTTCTATTCGCACCAATCCTGATACCGCTCGACAGCTGATCATTAATTTGGCCAGCTACCTGCGCTTTAATCTGGAGCTCAACGATGAGCACATCGACATCAAGCGCGAGCTACACCAAATCCAAGACTATGTGGCGATTGAAAAAGCGCGATTCGGTAGCAAGCTGACGGTTATTTTTGACATCGACGACGTTGATTTAACCATTCCTAGCTTGCTCATCCAGCCGTTAGTTGAAAACGCAATTGTGCATGGAATACAGCCATGTCGCGGCAAAGGCGTGGTGGCGATTGCGGTTAAAAAGAAAGATAACCGGATAAGAATCTCTATCAAAGACACCGGCAACGGGATCAGCCAGGAAACCATTGACCGAGTGACGCACGGCGATATGCCAAATAATAAAATTGGCCTGCTCAACGTACACCAGCGCGTCAAACTGCTGTATGGCGAGGGGCTGCATATCCGCCGCCTTGAGCCCGGCACCGAGATCTATTTTTACATTACCCCAAGCGTTCCTACGCACAACGAACTCACGGTGCGAGAACCCAAGGAGGTTAATACGCTATGAAAGCGATCATTGTAGAAGACGAATTTTTAGCGCAGGAAGAATTAAGCTACCTGATCCGAACCCACAGCAAAATTCAGATTGTGGGTACCTTCGAGGATGGTCTGGATGTGCTGAAATACCTACAGCACAACGAAGTGGACGCTATTTTTCTCGATATTAATATCCCTTCGTTGGACGGCGTACTGCTGGCGCAAAATCTCAGTAAATTTGCGCGTAAGCCACAGATTATTTTTATTACCGCTTACAAAGAGCATGCGGTAGAAGCCTTTGAGTTAGAGGCCTTTGATTACATTCTCAAGCCCTATCATGAGTCACGCATCATCACCATGCTGCAAAAGCTGGAAGCCAGCCACCAGCGCGAACAAGAGTTGACCCATAACAACACCGTAGCGCGACCGGCGCCCAAAACGATTAACCTGATAAAAGACGAACGCATCATCGTCACCGAGTGTAACGATATTTATTATGCTGCGGCGGATGAAAAGGTCACCCGAGTCTATACCCGTCGCGAAGAGTTTGTGATGCCTATGAACATTACTGAATTCTGTAACCGATTGCCTGAAGAGAAGTTTTTCCGCTGCCATCGTTCGTACTGCGTCAATTTGTCTAAAATCCGAGAGATCGTACCGTGGTTTAATAACACCTACGTACTGCGTCTCACCGATCTTGAGTTTGAAGTCCCCGTAAGCCGTGGAAAAATAAAAGCATTCCGCCAACTTATGCGGCTATAGCGTTAAATAGCATCACTCATATTTTCCGCCCGCCTCCCTCACAACGGATCTCATCACGAGATCCGTTGTCTACTCACCTCATGTGACAAGTGCTAATCAAGGCACAACAAACAGACCAAAAAACTATATTTATAGAGCTAATATCTAAATCCAACATTTTAAAAAGTGCTATATACTATTTGTGTTATAAAACAACTTCCGCTCGTTATGACAGATATCAACGGAAATGGCACTTTTATGATGTATTTATGAGCGGTTTGCTCTGTTGGATCGAAGAGAGAATAGCGATGATGAATTACAAAACCTTTTCAATAGCGCTTTTAACCACACTTCTGGCGACCACCTGCACCTACGCAGCCTCGGTTCAAAACAGTGATTCACAAAGCAATAATGCGCAGAACAACGCGGTCTTAACGTTAGACGCCCCGACCACGACAACGAGCGCCGCGGGTTCAAAATCCAAAGAATCTAAAACCACACCCATTCACATGTCCTGTGAAGATTTTTTGGCACTTGATACACAGGCACAAACACCAGTTGTATTTTGGGTAAGCAATTTGGATACCCACTATAAAGGCGGTGATTACGTTGATGAGCAGCAGGTCGACGAGTTTGTCACGCCGATGGTGATTGAAGAATGCAATAAAGCACCGGCGACCAAACTGATTGATTTGAAGAGTAAAATGGAGCAATACGTCAAAAAGCATTTCTAATGTATTTTGCTGATGCTCACAAAAAAGCCTGCTCAGTGTCCTGCGCAGGCTTTTTACTTTTATTTTCAGCACTGTTGAGAATCGAGCTAGATTTTCATCCCTAGCTCTTGGCGCAAATGCGCGCCCGCGCCCAGTAATCCGGGGAAGTCATGCACGATAAGATAAACCGGAATATCATGCACATACTCCTTAAAGCGCCCTTTATCTTCAAACGCCGCACGAAAACCCGATGCTTTAAAGAATTCAAGAAAACGCGGCACAATGCCCCCGGCAATATACACGCCGCCGAAGGTTGCCATATTTAGCGCCAAGTTGCCGCCAAAGCGGCCCATTATCACGCAAAACAGCGAGAGCGCGCGACGACAATCGGTGCAGGAGTCAGCCAGAGCTCGCTCGGTAACGTCTTTAGGCGCCAAGTTTTCCGGCAGACGATTATCCGATTTCACAATGGCGTGGTACAGGTTAACCAGCCCTGGACCGGATAAAATACGCTCGGCAGAAACGTGCCCAAGTTCTGGACGCAACACTTCAAGGATCAGATCTTCTTCTTCACTGTTGGCAGCAAAATCAACGTGCCCGCCTTCACCCGGCAGGCTGATCCAGCGATCGGCCGCATGAATAAGATGCGCTACGCCTAATCCCGTCCCTGCGCCGTAGATAGCAATCGGCTTATCCTTTAGCGGGGCTTTACCGCCAAACTGCATCAGATGCTCGGGCTTGAGCATAGGAACCGCCATGGAAACCGCGGTGAAATCATTAATCACTTCCAGCTTTTCCAGCGCCAGATTTTTTTTCATCTCAGCAATAGAGAACGCCCACGTATGGTTGGTCATCGCCACCCAGTCATCTGTCACGGGGCAAGCGATGGCAATACAGGCTTCTTTAACGGAAACGTTATGCTCTTGCAGATAAGTACGAATCGTGGCTTCTAAACTGTCAAACTCCAGCCCTGAATAGGTTTTTGCCTGCGAGATTTCACCGTTCTCCAGCGAGCAAAGAGCCAATCGCGCGTTAGTACCCCCCACATCCCCGACCAGTGCGTGCGTTGTCATACTGCCTTCTCCCAAAAAATGCTGCCTGAACCACCGAAAAAAGTACTGGCCGTATCTAAACACAGCCGTATCAGCCCCCACAACGGGCACTCCGCACTACGGCACGCAATAGTGAAACCGATCACAAAAATCGTTTCAGCAAGGCGCTGTTTACTCCCGTTCTACGCTTAAACGTCTTCGTTACCTAACGCCCAGTGCGCAGCATATTCAGCATGAATTTGCGCAGTATCAAACAGGGGAACGTCAGCATCGGTTTGGTCGACCAGCAATGCAATCTCGGTGCATCCCAGAATAATGCCCTGTGCACCTTGCTCTGCCAAACGCTGCATAATCTCGCGGTATTGTTGGCGTGATTCAGGACGGATTTGGCCTAAGCACAGTTCCTGATAAATAATGCGGTGGATAATTTCGCGGTCGGATTCGTTGGGAACGATGACCTCAATGCCAAAGGTGTCGGTGAGTCGGCCACGATAGAAATCTTGCTCCATCGTGAAACGCGTACCTAATAGACCAATGCGCGTTAAGCCTTTGGCCTGAATGCGTGCCGCGGTAGCGTCGGCAATATGTAACAGCGGTAAACCACTACGTGCTTGGATCTGCTCGGCCACTTTGTGCATGGTGTTAGTGCACACCACAATACCTTCTGCGCCAGCAGCGTGTAGACGCTGTGCGGCATCCGCCAAAAGCTCACCGGCCTGTTGCCATTCGCCCTGCATCTGTAGGTGTTCAACTTCGGCAAAATCGACGCTATACAAAACCAGCCGAGCGGAATGTAGTCCTCCCAGCTGGTTTTTTACGGTCTCGTTGATAATTCGATAGTAAGGAACCGTGGATTCCCAACTCATTCCGCCAAGTAAGCCTAGCGTTTTCATGCTGTTGCTCCTGTTAACCCGCTATTATCTTTAAGGGTTAACATAACGCAGGCAGGCTGAATGAGTACAGCATTAGCGTAGCGTTGACGCCATATTGCGAGCCGCTCGGCGTGCAACAATGCGCTCACGCAGCGTGTCATACACCCAGTTGTAGGCCATGGTGTATGGCAAGAAGAACAGGATAATGCCCAATTCCAGCATAAACGCCTGTAGCATCGAGATGCCTAACACATACGCGGCAATATTAACGCCGATCACGATAAACCCGCACTCAAAGCCAAGCGCGTGAAGAATACGGACTTTTACATTACGCACCACGCGGCTAACCGGCCATAAACGATCGAATATCGCGTTGTAGATGATATTCCAGATCATCGCAGCAGTAGCCAGAATAATCGTCAGGCCGCCCATCTCCCATACTGAGCGCTGCATCAAATACGCGCCAACGGGCGCACAGATAAGCGTCGCAATGGCCTCAAAAGTAACGGCGTGGAACACGCGTTCCATCAAAGATTTACGTTGCATACGGAATAAAACCTCAAATTAATGCTCTGAGTTATGTCAGAGAAGGTGATTATCCTCAGGTTTATCGCTATATTAAAATTAGGTTCCATCGATAAAATAGATACTTTATGCGTTACTCTCCCGAAGCACTCAATGCCTTTGTCGAAACCGTTTCCGCCGGTTCATTCTCCTCCGCCGCACGCCGTTTGCATAAAAGTCAGTCCACCGTCAGCACCGCGATTGCCAATTTAGAAGATGATTTGGGCGTGACGCTATTCGATCGTTCGGCTCGTCATCCGGTTCTAACCGAACAAGGGCAGCGGGTTTTGATTCACGTGAAAGAAATTTTGGCTGCCAGCGAGCGTCTAGATCAGCTAGCCGTGCGTTTGATGGATAACGTTGAGCCGCGCCTGACGTTTGTGCTTTCCGACACCTTCCACCCCAGCGCGTTAGAAGCCTTGTTAAAGCAATTCGACCAGCGCTACCCCGATACCGAATTTGAATGCCTGATTGGTGAAGATGAAGACGTTATCGACCTGCTGCAAAAAAATCGCGCCCACATTGGACTGATTGAATCGCGCAAGCACTATCCGCCAGACATCGGCGTGGCACGGTTAAGCAAGCAAACCCAGATGGCAATTTATACTGCCCCGTCACATCCGCTTGCGCTACGCGAACGCATTCGTCCAGAAGAACTCAACGCCGTGCGCGAACTGCGTTTAAGTACCTATCTCGAGCGCGATCAACCCCAAATGCATGGGTTGATTTGGTCTGCACCAAACTATTTGCTGTTGCTCAGCATGGCGGTTCAAGGATTTGGTTGGAGTGTACTACCGTGCGCATTGGTGGAGGAGTTTTGCCATCAACAAGAATTGGTGCCGCTGTCAGTGCCCGGCTGGCCAAAATCCATTTCTGTCGACGTAGTGTGGTCAAAAAACTCCCCGCCGGGGCCGGCAGGGAGCTGGATTAAAGACTATTTACTGGATATGCCCGCTTAAGACTGATTCAGCCGACTATTGATGCGATGCATTACGTTCGGCAATCGCTTTGCTCAGCGTCGCCAGATATTCCGGCACATCCATTTTCGGCAGCATCACTTCAATCAGCGTCAGCGCTTTTGGCGTTTTGCTGGCGTCAAAGGCCTTTTGCAGAGATTGCACGCTGTCGGCATGGTAGGTAACCGCGTTGCCGTTCACCGAAAGTGCGGCCGGAATTTGCGTCCAATTCCATGCGGCAATATCGTTGTAGACTTCTTCCGGGCCGTGGATCGCTCGCTCTACGGTATAGCCATCGTTGTTCACTAAAATAATCACCGGCTTTAAACCGTGACGCAGCAGCGTACCTAATTCTTGAATGGTAAGCTGCGCCGAGCCGTCGCCGATCAACAGCACCACGCGGCGCTCTGGCTGCGCCAGTTGGGCACCCAACACCGCGGGCAGCGTATAGCCAATCGATCCCCACAGCGGCTGAACGATAAAGCTGGCATCTTTAGGCAAACGCAGCGTCGCAGAACCAAAACTCGAAGTGCCCTGATCGGCAATCACGATATCGCCTGCGCGTAAAAACCGCTGTACCTGCTGCCAAAACGTATGTTGATCAAGTTGATTGCTGCGCCCTTCAGGCAAACTATCGCGCTGGGCATCGGGAGATTGCCACTCTACGCAAAGCTCACGCGCCAGATCAATTAATGCGGCCAATGCGTTATTCATCGGTAATTGACTAAACACGCGCCCTGCCACGCTGGCTGAAAATGGCTGAATATCGATGGTTTTATTTAACGCAAGCTGATGGGTGAAGCCCGCCGTTACGCTGTCGGTTAACCTCACCCCCACGCTTATCAACGCATCCGCATTTTCAATCGCGGCCTTCACGCAGGGTTGGCTAGCGCCTCCGGCATAGGTGCCAACAAAGTTTGGCTGACTTTCGTCGAGAACGCCTTTCCCCATGAGCAGCGTTGCGCTGGCAACGCCGGGTAAATCAGCCAACTGTTGAACGGCCTGTTTTTGACCAAAACGGTCGGCCAGAAAATCGGCCAATAATGCGACATTACGAACCGGTTTAAGCAGCTCACGCGCCGCCTGAACAAATTCATTTAGCCCGATGATCTCATCTTGCCGTGCGGCGAAAGGATAGAGTTCGGTTCGAATCGGCTCATCACACACATCGCTTGGCAATAAGAAATAACCTGGTCGACGGTGATAGAGCACATCGCTGAGAACACGATCGATTTCAACCGCCGCATTTTCTGGGGTCAATATGGCCTGCGAACAGGTGACTTCCGCCGCCATGCGATAGAAGTGGCCATAATCGCCATCGCCTAACGTATGGTGTAGTAGCTCTCCTTTCTGCTGAGAACGCCTATTCGGAGCCCCCACAATATGAATGACCGGTAAATATTCAGCATAGCTGCCTGCGGTGCCATTAATTGCACTCAACTCCCCCACGCCAAACGTGGTCACCAGCGCCGCTGCGGGTGCAGAGCGCGCATATCCATCGGCGGCATAGGCGGCGTTGAGCTCATTGGCGCATCCCACCCATTCAAGGTCGGCGTGAGCCGTAACAAAATCGAGAAAACGTAGATTGTAGTCTCCGGGAACGCCGAACACGTGCTGGATACCCGCCTGTGAAAGTCGGTCGAGTAGATAGTCGGATACGCTATACACCGTGCTATTTGAAGTCTTGCTCATTGCGATGCTCCCAATGGACATTTCAGGGCCGTAAGCGCTGAAAAAACGAGAATTTAGATCACGTTTAAAAGTATAGGGGGCTCTTTTTGATGGCGTTGAAACCGGCTCTGGCGCATGATGGAAAGCTAGATTTACGCAGTGAACACGCATGCCACCGATTAGAGTCAGGCGGCGTACTGCGTGTTTGTCATCTTTTTTCATGTCATCGTGTAAGGAAGATCAATGAGTTATCTGGCAAATCCCGAACGCTATCAATCGATGGAATACCGACGTTGCGGTAACAGCGGTTTACAGCTACCGGCTATCTCGCTGGGGTTGTGGCATAACTTTGGTGATACCACCCTTTTCGATAACAGCCGCGATATGCTGCTGCGCGCTTTCGATTTAGGCATCACTCATTTTGATCTCGCGAACAACTATGGGCCCCCTCCCGGCTCGGCAGAAACCAATTTTGGCCGTGTTCTACAACACGATCTCCTGCCGTATCGCGATGAAATGGTGATTTCCAGCAAAGCGGGATACACCATGTGGGAAGGGCCTTACGGTGACTGGGGCAGCAAAAAATACTTAGTGGCTAGCCTTAACCAAAGCCTGAAACGCATGGGGCTAGACTATGTCGATGTTTTCTATCATCACCGTCCCGATCCTAATACCCCGCTCGAAGAAACCATGGGCGCTCTCGACCTCATCGTGCGTCAGGGTAAGGCCTTGTACGTTGGGCTATCTAACTATCCTGCTGAAACGGCTCGCCAAGCGATTGCGATCTTGCGCGATCTCGGCACGCCTTGCTTGATCCATCAGCCTAAATATTCAATGTTTGAACGTTGGGTTGAAGGCGGTTTGTTAGATGTCTTGCAAGAGGAAGGGGTGGGTTCGATCGCATTTTCCCCACTAGCGGGAGGCCTGCTGACAGATCGATATCTGCATGGAATACCAGAAGATTCACGCGCAGCACATAGCCAATTTTTAAAACCTGAAGCCATTACTGAGCAGAAGCTGGGGAAAATTAAGCAGCTTAATGAGATGGCGTTGGCGCGAGGGCAAAAACTGTCGCAAATGGCGCTGGCCTGGGTGCTACGTGGCGATCGCGTGACATCGGTACTGATTGGCGCAAGCCGTATAAGCCAAATCGAAGATGCCGTTGGCATGCTAGAAAACCGACATTTTAGCGCCGAAGAGCTCAGCGCTATCGAAAAAATTCTGGCCAGTTAATCTTCATCAACCGAACGCAGTACACGACATGGATTTCCCGCTGCAACAACGCGCGGCGGGATATCTTTCGTGACCACGCTTCCGGCACCAATCACAGAACCGTCACCGATGGTAACGCCCGGACACACAATCACCCCGCCGCCAATCCACACTTTGTTGCCAATCGTAATCGGCTTACCAAACTCAATGCCTGAAATTCGCTGTTCAGGATGGGTAGGATGTGCCGCGGTATAGAGTTGCACATGGGGGGCGAACATCACGTCATCGCCGATAGTCACAGGAGCGATGTCCAAAATGGTCAGATCCGTATTGGCGTAAAATCGCTGCCCAATTTTAATGTTGTAGCCGTAGTCGCAAAAGAACGGCCCGGTGATCTCAGCCAGCTTATCCACATTCGGCAACAGCGCTTCCAGCAGCTCTTTGCGCGTCTGCTGCTGCGACGGCAAGGTATGGTTAAAGTGGAAACATAAATCAATCGCGCGTAGTCGATCGGCCACTAACTCAGGATCTGACGAGTAGTAGTTTTCACCCTCAATCATCTTCTGTTTTTCATTTTTGCTCACGTCTACTGCTCCTTAACTTGGCGAGGCCGCCAGAATAATCTCAAACGTCACGATTAACAGCGGATTACCCTATTTCTCCACATTGTCATCACATTCACAATGCTAATATCAGCTCACATAAAGGAATGACGGCGTTATGTGTTGTTCATTGAAGATGATGCCAACCAACGTCCTTCCCCGTAAAGGAGAAAAACATGAACCTGCGTATCGCTGCAGTTATTTTTGCTTTTTGTAGCCTGATGCCTCTGGGCGTTGCACAGGCTACGTCCGCTGATATTGATTTACTTCCCGGCGTGAGCTTGCACCTTGGTGACCGCGATCAGCGAGGGAATTACTGGGATGGCTATGACTGGCGCGATCAAAACTGGTGGCGCAATCATCAAGGCCGTTGGGTGGGTGACCGCAGTCCTCGCGGCTATTATTGGGATGGTGGCCGCTGGCGTGACCACAATTGGTGGCAGAAAAACTACTATTCACGCGGCGGGAAATATTACCGCTATGACCATAAAAACAAATATAAGCATCATGACCGTGGCAACCATTATGGTCACTATAAAAAACACGACCGCCATGACCACGACGATCGTGGCCACGGGCATGGCCATCACTAATGACTGAATAAAAAAAGCAGGTTCACGAAAATGAACCTGCTTTTCTATAAATCTTCTAAAAACAAATCTTCTAAGCCCTAAAACAACATACTCACCAGCAGGTAGAAGTTGAGCCCGACGACCACGACCACAATCACTTTACCCAGCGCCTGAACGGTACGTCCGTTCACCATCTCGCCCATCAGTTCTTTATTGCCGGTGAAGCGCAGCAGCGGCACCAGTGCCAAAGCAATACCAAAGCTCAACAGCACCTGACTTAGCAATAGAATACGGGTCGCATCCAGCCCGGCCATAATCACGATGAAAGAAGGCAGCATGGTCACCACTCGGCGCACCCAGAGCGGAATGTAAAAACGCACAAAGCCCTGCATAACCACCTGACCCGCCAAGGTTCCCACCACGGTAGAAGACAAACCAGCGGCGACTAGGCTCAAACCAAAGATAGTGGCGGCAGCATTACCTAGCAGCGGTTTTAGCGTTAAATAAGCTTGGTCCAGCTCTGCAATTCCACTGTGACCGCTAAAATGAAACGCTGCCGCTGCGGTTGCCATCATCGCAAGGTTAACAAAGCCGGCAATGGTCATTGCAATGGCAACGTCGAGTTTAGTGGAAGAGTAGCGTTCGGCCTTGGTCCCCAACGATGCAGACGTTTGTGTCAGAGACGAATGCAGGTAAATCACATGCGGCATGATCGTTGCGCCTAACACACCGGCTGCCAAAAATACCGCTTCGTGAGTGGGTAAATCCGGAACCAACATTCCGTGCGCGAGCTGAGCAACGCTTGGCTGAGAAAACACCAGCTCCACGATATAGGCCGCAGCAACAAAAAGCAGCAAGCCACCGATAACCAGCTCAAGCGGTTTCTGTCCACGGCGTTGTAGCGTCAGGATCAAGAAAGTGGCAATACCGGTTAAAACCGCCCCTTCCAACAACGTACAACCCAGCAATAACTTGAAGCCAATCGCGGCCCCGATAAACTCAGCCAAGTCGGTCGCCATGGCAATGATTTCAGCCTGAACCCAATAAGCCCAAACCGCCGGACGTGGAAAACGATCGCGAATATGTTCCGCTAGATTTTTACCGGTAGCGATGCCAAGTTTTGCGGAAAGCAGCTGGATAAGCATGGCCATGAAGTTGGCCCATACAACGACCCACAGCAGCTTGTAGCCGTATGACGCACCGGCCTGAATATTAGTCGCAAAGTTACCGGGATCGATATAGCCGATGGCGGCGATAAAGGCGGGTCCCATCAGCGAAAGTTTTATCTTCCGCGACGCAGGAGGAGTTGTTTCTGCAACACGTGAATCAAGCATACCAGCCACCTTAACACCTATAGTCACACTAACAATTTGTGACCTAAACTTCGTGATTAACTCCATTATTGTATAAGTGATAATGATTATCAATATCAACTTGAACGATACTGCCTATCCGTTCGATAGGCCGTTTGCTTGTGGAGTCTGACAAGGCGCTTTCAGCACTTAAACACGCGACCATCACCGCTTCTGGCATTTCTTCCCAATAAGCGAACTATGGTGTTTAATAATAATATCACAACTTCTCAAACTTTCATCAACATGGTCCTTGGGGGCTTTTTGTTACTTTTCTAACTTTTTTCTTGATTTACGTTATAACAATTTCAATATTTGCAACCTAAGTCTCGTTTTTACCTGTGCCGTTACATAGAATGTGCTGCGAAATTTAGCCTGCCTCATAATTTGGAGCACTGTATGTCCCCTATTTTGCATTTTGTTTTAGCCCTTGCGGTGGTAGCGGTACTTGCCCTGCTCGTTAGCCGCGATCGCAAAAGCATTCGCGTGCGCTTCATTGTTCAGTTGTTAGTCGTTGAAATCCTGCTGGCTTACTTCTTCCTGAACTCCAACATTGGTTTGGGCTTCGTGAAGGGTTTCTCTGGGTTCTTCGAAACGCTGCTCAAATATGCGGCAGAAGGTACCAACTTCGTCTTCGGTAACATGAGTGACAAAGGTCTGGCCTTCTTCTTCCTGAACGTACTGTGCCCAATCGTCTTTATCTCTGCTCTGATTGGTATTCTTCAGCACATTCGCGTATTGCCGGTTATCATCCGCGCAATTGGTACCGTGCTGTCTAAAATCAACGGTATGGGTAAGCTGGAATCTTTCAATGCCGTGAGCTCGCTGATTCTGGGTCAGTCTGAGAACTTCATTGCGTACAAAGATGTTCTGGGCAAAATGTCTGAAAAACGTATGTACACCATGGCAGCAACGGCGATGTCTACCGTTTCTATGTCCATCGTTGGTGCATACATGACCATGCTGGATGCCAAGTTTGTGGTAGCCGCATTGGTGTTAAACATGTTCAGTACCTTTATCGTACTGTCCCTGATTAACCCTTATTCTGTGGAAGGTGAGGCTGACATCCAGCTGAAAAACACCCACGAAGGTCAGAGCTTCTTTGAAATGCTAGGTGAATATATTCTGGCTGGTTTCAAAGTTGCGATTATCGTTTCCGCTATGCTGATTGGTTTCATCGCGCTGATTGCTGCGTTGAACGGCCTGACCGAATGGGTCTTCGCGCTGTTCCACGTTGACGGCATGACTTTCCAGAGACTGCTGGGCTATGTCTTCTATCCATTTGCATGGGTAATGGGCGTACCAAGCCACGAAGCGCTGAACGTTGGTAGCATCATGGCAACCAAGCTGGTTTCTAACGAATTCGTTGCCATGATTGACCTGCAGAAGATTGCAACCGAACTGTCTCCTCGTTCACTGGGCATTCTGTCTGTGTTCTTGGTTTCCTTCGCTAACTTCTCTTCTATCGGTATCGTTGCAGGCGCCATCAAAGGCCTGAACGAACACCAAGGAAACGTGGTTGCTCGCTTCGGTCTGAAACTAGTTTACGGTTCTACACTGGTCAGTATTTTGTCTGCGTCAATTGCAGGTCTATTCCTGTAATACGTTAGGTTAATTCTGATTGGCTAAAAGGCGCTTAGGCGCCTTTTTTATTGCCCGTTACCCAATGACATCTCTTTTTACAGAAAAGTCCGTAGCGGTGCTTACAGGGCTATTATGTAGGGCGTTTATTGAATCGATAGTGAAAGAGTTAAAACCAGCGAACGGAAAGAGAAAAGAGTTTCAGTACGAAATGCTAAAAAGCAAAAAGCCGACATTTCTGTCGGCTTTTCAAATTTTGGTGGAGCTAAGCGGGATCGAACCGCTGACCTCTTGCATGCCATGCAAGCGCTCTCCCAGCTGAGCTATAGCCCCACAACGTAAACTACGAGAAGTGGTGGTACTTCTTTCAAGCTTATTTCTAAAGCTTACAAAACGACCAACCAGTCTGAGAAAAGGTTGGTGGAGCTAAGCGGGATCGAACCGCTGACCTCTTGCATGCCATGCAAGCGCTCTCCCAGCTGAGCTATAGCCCCAACGCTGACGCTAAATCGCGTTAACGGGGCGCATGATATGAAACCTCACAAATACTGTCAACGGCTAAATGTTTTTCTTAATCTAAACGCTGAAAAAGCCGCCAACTCAGCGAAATTTATCGACAAATTGAAGCTGAAAACAATCCAATCTTTAGGAACGCTAAAGCTATTTTATAGCTTCACTCACTGTATTCTATTAGCTAGATATGTAACTATTTTGGGTAATACATACGACAGTGTTTTTTAGTAAGCAAAGGAAGAAATATGAACAAGGAATGGTATGCAGCAAAAGAGTTGGTTGGAATCGCTGGTTTTCCCACTACGCCACAAGCAATAAACCAAAGAGCAAAATCGGAAGGATGGCGCAAACAGAAGCGTAGTGGCGTGCAAGGTAAAGCACTCGAATACCATATCAGCAGTTTTCCTGATGAAGTTGTGTCTGCGCTGCTAGCAAACGAAGAGTCATCGTTTTATTTGACTGATCTTCCTAAAGCAGAAAAAGCATGGAGTGCAATCTATTATCAGTTGACGGAAGACGAGCGCGAGCAGCTAACGCGTTTTATCATGCGCCGAGGCATTAACGCACTTTTGGGCTGCTTAGAGCCTCAGCAGTCACAGACCAGTCTTTACGATCAAAATAACACCATAAATTCAGTCTCATAACGCTCTCGAAAGATAGGATGCCATAATGAAAAAAAAGGACTGGTTTACCGCCAAAGAAGTGCTTAAGAGTACCGCTATTACCTCCTCACCAGATAAAGCTTGGATAAATATCTTTCATCAGATGAGCCAAGACGAACAGATATTCCTCACCGATTTTACGATGCGCGAGGGGATAAATACCCTGCTGCAATGCTTGCATGCCAACGACAGCTAAAATATAGAAAAGCGATTTAGAAATCGAAATTGCTCTTATAGTTCGAGGTATAGAAAAAGATGTGAATGACAAAGAGCTTGTTCTAGATAAAGAAAAACCGGCTTTTGCCGGTTTTTCGTGTATAAGCATAAGCTAATAGGCTTATTGCTGCGCTTCACGCTCGGCAATAAATGCCAAAGCCATATCAATGCGTTTAAGCGAGCGCTGCTGACCAATCGCATGTACGGTCACATCCACGCCAGGTGACTGGCCTGCGCCGGTAACAGCCACACGCAGTGGCATACCAACCTTGCCCATGCCTACTTCCAACTCATCCGCGGTGCCTTGAATAGCATGGTGGATATTTTCAGCGGTCCAGTCAGTAATCGCCGCCAGTTTAGAACGTACCAGTTCTAACGGTTGACGAGCCACTGGACGCAGATGTTTTTTCGCCGCATCAGCATCAAACTCAGCAAAATCTTCGTAGAAATAACGCGCCTGAGCGGCCATTTCTTTCAGAGTTTTGCTGCGCTCAGCCAGCAACTTAACAATTTCGACCAGCTGTGGACCATTGCGCGTTTCATAACCCGCTTCATGGATATGCCATGCCAGATGAATAGCCACATATTCTGGCGCCATCGTGTTGATATAGTGATGATTCAGCCACTGTAGTTTTTCAGTGTTGAACGCACTTGCTGACTTACTGATGTCATCAAGCGTGAAGAATTCTTTCATCTCATCGATGCTGAAGATTTCTTGGTCGCCGTGAGACCAGCCCAAGCGCACTAAATAGTTCAGCAACGCTTCTGGCAGATAGCCGTCATCGCGATACTGCATTACACCAACCGCACCATGACGCTTAGACAATTTTTTACCGTCATCGCCTAGAATCATCGACACGTGTGCGTATTCAGGAACCGGAGCACCTAGCGCTTTCAGAATGTTGATCTGACGCGGCGTGTTATTGATGTGATCTTCACCACGGATAACGTGAGTGATTTCCATATCCCAGTCATCGATAACAACACAGAAGTTATAGGTCGGAGAACCATCGGTACGACGGATAATCAGATCGTCCAGCTCTTGGTTGCTGAATTCAATTGGGCCACGGATTTTATCGTCGAAGATAACGGAGCCTTCCTGAGGGTTCAGGAAACGCACAACGTGCGGCTCGTCGTCAGCGTGATGTTCGTGGCTATGGCGGCAACGGCCATCGTAGCGAGGCTTCTCACCGTTAGCCATTTGCGTTTCACGCAGCTCTTCCAGACGTTCTTTAGAGCAGTAGCATTTATAGGCGGTACCCTGCTCTAACATCTGATCGATCACATGGTTATAACGATCAAAACGTTTGGTCTGGTAGTACGGACCCTCATCCCAATCGAGATTCAGCCAGTTCATACCATCCATGATGGCGTCGATGGCTTCCTGAGTTGAACGCTCAAGATCGGTATCTTCAATACGAAGAACAAATTCACCGCCGGCGTGGCGGGCGAACAACCAAGAATAAAGTGCGGTACGCGCACCACCTACGTGCAGGTAGCCTGTTGGGCTAGGTGCAAAACGGGTTTTGATTTTCATGTGAAACGTGGCCTTTATTACGCAATGACCCACATTATAGGAATGTGGCCTGCTTTCTATTACTAATAAGTAGGCAGCATTCTACCATTACGCCCCGATTCCTCAACGCCGTTACGTCTATAGTTCGAGGGCTTATTGCAAAATGTGCTTAAAAAGTTCTCATTGCTGTCTATGTATAAGACATCTTGACTATTTTTCCAACGAACAGCATTTTTTCTTGAAAAAAGCGTTGACCATTTTCGGGCGCTCCCTATAATGCGACTCCACACAGCGGGGGTGATTAGCTCAGCTGGGAGAGCACCTCCCTTACAAGGAGGGGGTCGGCGGTTCGATCCCGTCATCACCCACCACTCTTTAAGAGTCAATTGGGCTGTCGTGAAATTCGGTATTTAGAAGTGGGTGATTAGCTCAGCTGGGAGAGCACCTCCCTTACAAGGAGGGGGTCGGCGGTTCGATCCCGTCATCACCCACCACTCATTTAGAGTGACCAGTGAACCTGAAGTGATTGATGTACTGCAGTAAAACGACAGATTTCCGATTGGGTGATTAGCTCAGCTGGGAGAGCACCTCCCTTACAAGGAGGGGGTCGGCGGT